>MDTG01201384.1_pt1 | contig 10106 bp, 9 predicted proteins | sample 811421 | NCBI WGS metagenome assembly MDTG01 (sample SAMN05326645, study PRJNA326480) | marine metagenome | isolation source: seawater | place: Pacific Ocean: South East | collected 2011 | reverse complement strand
TTTTCTTCAGCAATATTAAGAAAAGTACTTTTACCTGAACAAATAAGTCCCGTTACTATATAATTCATTATCTCAGATAAATTGTAAGTGCCACGCCAACTAGCATTATTATTAATAATGTCAGTAATAAAGGTTGTCTATCTTTCATTTATGTTCGGACATTTATATTTCTCATTATCAGTTAAACATTTTTTATAGTGTAGAACATGAAAACCACACTTTTTACACAGTATCATATTATCAATATTATTTGTCTTTTCTTTTGATTTGCTTATTGATTTAATAATTGAATAGCAAATAAACAAGGCTATAATAATCAGTAGGAATTTCATGATATAGGTTATGTAAATTGTTCCACAGTCTAGATTATATTAAATAAGATAAATATGAATAATCAAGAAAAAATAGTATTTATTTCGAATTGGATTAACAATTATGTAGAAAATATGAATATTCCGGCCAAATCATTGATAGTTGGTATTTCAGGTGGAATAGATTCTGCCCTAACAAGTACCCTGTCATCTATGACTAAAATCAAAACTATAGCTGTTTCTATGCCAATAAGTATGGATAAGGATAAATGTGACTTGAGTAGCGCACATGGAGAATGGCTAAAAAATCGTTATGATAATGTAGATCATCTTACAATTGATTTGTCTGCTGCATATCAAACTTTTAATTCATCATTGATTGATAATGATCAAAAATCAGACTTAGGATTCGCAAATTCAAAAGCTAGATTAAGAATGATGACTCTATATCAAGTTGCATCATCACAAGGGGGAATTGTAGTTGGTACAGGAAATAAAGTAGAAGATTTTGGTGTAGGATTCTACACAAAATACGGCGATGGTGGTGTTGATATTTCACCTATAGCTGATTTATTGAAATCTGAGGTAAAGAGTTTATCTAAAACTCTAAATATAGACGAGCGAATTATTAATGCAGATCCAACGGATGGTTTATGGGATGATGGAAGAACAGATGAAAAACAATTAGGGCTATCTTATGATGAACTTGAAGAAGCTATGAATAATATCTCATCAGACAATAGACTGAAATATGAAAAAATTAGAAATGCAAATCTCCATAAAATGAAACCTATTCCTGTGTGTAAACTACCTCGTAGCTAAATTAAAATAGTCCTAAGCCAAATAACGACTTATCATTTGTATCTTTAGTTACATCATCTGTATTTTTAATCGAAATCGAGCTATCTTGATTTACAACATATGTGTAATTTTGGTAATTAGTTAGTAGCACATCTGCCGTCTCTTTTGCTAGTTCATACATTTCTAAACTATTATAATTATTAATTAAAACAATTAATGCTTCCTCTGCAGCAGGTGCGCCAGGATAGTTCTCTAGCATATATTTTGCCCTCTCACTAGAAGCGACATAAGCTCCTATTTTAAAATAATAAGAGGCCACATATACCTCATGCTTAGCCATATTATTTCTTAGAAAGACTAGTCGATTACGAGCATCATCTGCATATTTACTACCTTTAAATTTATTCGCGATTAACAAGAAATCATTGTAAGAATTAATAAGTCTTGTCACATCATATTTGGAGATATCTTGGCCAAGTATTTCCTGAAAAAACGGCTGTTCTTTTTCTAGGTTTGACAAGGCTCTTAAATAGTATGCATAATCTAAATTTGCATGATTTGGATATAAATCTATAAATCTATCGCATTCAGCAATAGCATCATCTTTTTGACCTAAATCATAATATGCATAAGCTAGATCTAAAACAGATTGCTGAGCATATTTAGAAAATGGGTATCTTATTTCAAGTAACTCAAACATTGCGGCTGCTTGTGGGATATCAGCATTATTTAAAAACATTGAGCCCTCATTGTATAATTCAGATTCAGTCATTGACTTGTATGGGTCAATAGTTTCTTTGTCAAACATTGCACAACTTTGAAGAATAGCTAATATTATAATAACAAAGGTAAGATTATATTTTCTCATCGGTATATTATTATAGCATGAATGATTATCAACAATATAACTTTAGATTAGAAGTAGATAAACCAGATAGGTTAGATAAGCTTATATCGAATTATCTTTATGAATATTCAAGATCCACAATTCAAAAATGGATTGTAAATAATGATGTGCTTGTTGATGGCAATCCTTGTTCACAGAAAGATAAAATTAAAACTTCATGTGAAATATCAATTAATGTTAAACCCGAATCTGAAATAGATCTTGTACCCGAAAAAATTGACATCGATATAATAGATGAAACCGATGATTTTATAGTTGTTAACAAAGCATCAGGAATGGTTACTCATATAGCACCCGGTAATTATACTGGCACATTACAAAATGCACTATATTACAAATACCCTGAATTATCACGAGTACCACGTACAGGAATTATTCATCGATTAGATAAAGATACATCTGGCATTCTCGTTATAGCAAGAAATCTTGCTGCACACAATATTTTAACGAAGCAGCTTCAAACAAAAAAGTTTATTAAAATTTATCATGCCATTGTATCAGGGTCTATTTCTAATTCTGTAAATATAGAAGAACCTATTGGGAGACATCCCGTAAATAGAAAAAAGATGGCTATCATTGATAATGGCAAATATTCATTATCAATAATAAAACCGTTACAAAACTTTCAAAAAGCATCTCACATACAAATACAAATTATTACTGGAAGGACACATCAGATAAGAGTGCATCTCTCTCACATAAACAGACCAGTAGTAGGCGACAAACTATACGGATATAAACATAACATTTTTATTAACATGCCCGATATTCATAAGCATATAACTTCTAAATTTTCACAATACTTACATTCTTACTCATTATCATTTTATGACCCAGCCACTAATAAGAAAAGAAATTACAATGCTAAATATCCGAATGAATATATACAGCTTTTAAATCAACTTGAAATAAATAAAAATGATACAAAAATATAAAATTTCATGGGATATCCCAAATAACATTTCTTTTTTAATATCTACTAATCTATCAGGGCATAGCAAAGGAAAGTTTAAATATGCAAACTTTTCAAAATCAGTTGGAGATAAACATTTAGCTGTTTCCAAGAATATTGAAGAGCTAAAAAAAGACAATCATATTAGAAATATTACGTTTATGAATCAATCTCACTCAGGTAAACTTAAAAAGCTTATTTACTATAAAGGTAATATAAATTCTGATGCAATTTATACGTATAATAGTAATATATCTTGTGCAGTAGTTACCGCGGATTGCATTCCAATCTTAGTAACAAATTCGTCTGGAACTTTAGTAGGCTGTATACATGCAGGATGGAGAGGTTTGAAAAAAAATATTATTGAAAAATTTTTCAATTCTATTGAAGAAAATAATTCTAATTTTAAGGTCTTGATCGGTCCATGCATAAGTAAGAAAAATTATGAGGTCGGACATCAGATATATAAAGAGTTTCCAGATTACAAAAAATTTTTCTCTAAAAATAAAAAAGGAAATTATAATATGGATATAAGATTAATTGCCCATGATATACTATCAAAATTAGGCATTTCTGATGTTACAATATCAACAAAATGTACTTATGAAGACAAAAACTTCTATTCATACAGAAAAAATAGAATAACTGGCAGATTTATATCGCTTATATGGTTTAAAGAATGATTAAAAATTATCTAAAAAGTATAAAACCGTTTCATTTAATTGGCGGTCTTATTATTCTGGGACTTCTCTATGGTGCTATAAATCTTTATACAAAAATTCAATTCTATAAATCATTCGCTAATGCCACAAAAACAATATCTATTATTGGAGAATCTGCTGAAGTAAGTTCTATTAATAAAATATATCCTGCAACTTCAGTGATTGAAGCAAAAAAATCTTATGATGTTATATCAAAGACCGATGGTATTCTCAATGATGTATTTTTTATAGAATCATCATTTGTTCAAAAAGGGTCTAAACTTTTCTCTATACTATCTACAAAATCTGTAGGAGAAATACTAATTTACGCACCATTTGATGGGTATGTTGGAATATCGGATTATAAAATTGGTGATAGATTAAAAAATGGAGATTTGCTTCTGACTCTAGATGACATGTCATCTATGAAAGCCAATTTTTATCTTCCAGAAAAAGTTCTCCCACTTATCAAAGGCCCGATAAAATATATAGCTAAGTCAAAGCTTTATCCAGATGAAAAGTACTATGGAGAGATAACCTATATTGATCAAAGAGTGGATATAAAAAGTAGGACGATAAAATCTTATGCTTTAATTGATAATAAAAAAAACCTACTGCGCCCAGGACTTTTAATAAACATAGATATAATCATTGATGAAATAGAAAATGCTATATTAGTTCCGGAGGAATCCATACTGACTGCAAAAGACTATAGCTATGTCTTTGTAGCTGATAAAGATATAGCAAAACTTAAAAAAGTTGAAACTGGAATTACCAATGCAGGTAAGACGCAGATTTTAAAAGGTATCAAAGCTGGTGATATCATCGTAACCCTAGGCCATGAAAAGCTTAAAGACGGATCGAAAATAAAATTTATTGATAAATAATGCATATATCAGAAGTCACTGTTAATCGTCCAGTATTTGCAATTGTTCTTAGTCTTTTTGTAATACTTATAGGCCTTGCATCATATGACAAGCTTACAATTAGAGAGTATCCAGATATTGATAGACCTGTTGTAACTGTATCGACAGTTTATACAGGGGCGTCATCTAAAATACTAGAGAGGGATGTAACAGAAATTATTGAAGATTCATTATCAGGTATATCAGGAATAAGAGAGATAACCTCAGAAAGTAGAGATGAATTCTCCAAAATAAGAATAGAGTTTACTCTCGAAACAGATATAGATACAGCTGCAAGTGATGTTCGAGATAAAGTGTCTCGAGTGGCTGCGCTTTTACCTGAGGATGCACAATCTCCCAGAATAGCAAAGTCCGATACTGACGCACGCGCTATAATGTGGATAGGCTTTTCAAGCGACACTCTCACATCTATTCAACTTAATGATTATTTAGATAGAAACGTAGTTGATCGTCTATCTGTGCAACCTGGAGTTGCATCAATTACTATCGGAGGAGAAAGAAAATATTCTGTTAGAATCTGGGTAGATCCTGAGGAAGTTGCATCAAGAAACTTAACAATTTTAGAGGTAATCAGCGCAATTAAAAATGAAAATATTGAGAGAGGTGCTGGTCGCTTTGAGTCTATACAAAGAGAGATTGGTGTCAAGCTAGATTCAAAACTTAAAACTTTAGAAGATTATAAAAAAGTTGTCATTAAACATTACGGCGATTCAAAAATATATTTATCAGATTTAGCGAGAGTTGAGATTGGCCCTGAGTCTGATAGAGGATTTCTTAGAGCAAACAAAAAGAGTGCGATAGGTCTTGGTATTGTAAGACAGACAAAATCTAACGTTCTAGATGTAGCAAATAGCATCAGAGATGAACTAGACATCATAAGACCGTCACTTCCTGAAAGTATTGATATGACAATAGGATATGATCAGTCTAAGTTTGTAAATGAATCTATAAGTGAAATAAGATTTGCGCTAACTATTTCAATGATTTTAGTAATTTTAATTATATATTATTTTCTATCTTCTAAAGCCATCACTATCATACCTGCGGTCACTATACCAATATCTATCATAGGAACGTTTGCTATTATTCATTTTTTTGGTTATTCCCTTAATGTTCTTACCTTTCTAGCTTTAGTCTTAGCTATAGGATTAATTGTAGATGATTCTATTGTTGTAATGGAGAATATTAAACGTAGGATTGAGAACGGAGAAGATAATTATTCAGCCTCAGTTAATGGTGCAAAGCAAATTACATTTGTTGTGATTGCTACTACTTTAGTTTTGGTAAGCGTGTTTCTACCACTATCTTTTATGGGCGGTAAAACAGGAAGGCTATTTATTGAGTTTGGTGTTGTTCTGTCTTTTGCGGTGATCATATCAAGTTTTGTCGCTTTGACACTTACTCCTATGATGTGTTCTAAGTTGCTTGAAAAAAAACAAACTACTGCTGATAGAGAATTATTTAATAAATTTAAAAAGTTTTATGAGACTTCATTAAAAACCTCGCAAAATAAGCCAAGAATTGTATTTTCTGTGACGATTATATTTATACTACTCTCATTTCTACTGTTTCAGTTTATACCAAAAGAACTGGCTCCTTCTGAAGATCGAGGTATTTTTATCGTTTCTGTGAATGCTCCCGAGGGATCTTCAATTGAATATACTAATGACATGGTTCAAAAAGTTGAGAATGTACTAGAAAAATATGTTGAGAAAGGTGAGATTCAAACAGTTTTTGCTATAGTGGCACCAGGGTTTTCGGGAGAACCAGGCAATGTTAACTCTGCATTTATCTTCGCATCTCTTACGTCTTGGGAAGAACGCTCTAGACATCAGAGGGATATTGTACAAGAAATATTTCCTCAGTTAATCTCAATGCCTGGAGCAATGATTTTTACTATTAACCCGCCTAGCTTAGGACAAAGTCCATTTAAGTCTCCAGTTCGTTTTGTAATTAGCGGTACTGATTATAATTTAGTTGGTGATTGGGGTCAGAGTATTAAAAATCTATCAGATGATATAGGTCTTAGAAATGCGCGGATAGACTTTAAAGTTGATAAACCTAGATTAAATCTAATGATAAATCGAGACGAGGCATCTAACTTAGGAGTATCTGCTGAAGATATAGCAGCAACACTAGATGCTTTGTATGCATCAACTAGAGTTACTAATTTCTCTAAAGATGGCTTAACTTATAATGTAATTCTTAAGGCAGATGAAAAATTTCTTGATAATGAGTCTAACTTAGATAATATTTTCATTAAATCTAGCACATCCAAAGAACTCATACCTATTAGCAATCTTATTCTAAAATCGACTGAAGCTACAAGCAAAAGTCTAAAAAGAGTTAACCGACTTCCATCAGTTACGTTATCAGCTTCAATTGCTCCAGGAGCATCATTGGGAACAATCTTAAACGATTTAACAAATGCATCTAAAGATGCACTTCCGGCAAGTGCTAAAATTTCATATGCAGGTACCTCAAAAGAATTTTTTGAGACTGGATATAAGTTAGAACTAACTATTTTTCTCGCAATACTAGTTGTTTATCTTGTTCTGTCTGCACAGTTTGAAAGTTTTAGAAATCCTTTAATTATTATTTTAACAGTTCCAATCACAATGACTGCAGGAATATACTCGTTGTTCGTTTCTGGGAGTTCATTAAACGTGTATAGCCAGATTGGATTCCTCATGTTAATCGGTCTAATTGCTAAAAACGGAATTTTAGTTGTTGAATTTGCTAATCAACTTAAAGATGATGGAATCAAAAAAGCACAAGCAATAGTTCAGTCGTCAATTATTAGGTTTAGACCTGTTGTCATGACAACAATTTCAACCCTATTAGGTGCTATACCATTAATTCTAAGCTCAGGTGCTGGTGCGGAAAGCCGTTTTGCAATGGCAGTGGTAGTATTTGGTGGTATTGCGTTGGCATCATTTATAACTTTATATTTAATCCCTGCACTGTATATATTAATTGAAAAAGATAATTAATTTTTAGGAATAATATTAAGACCTTTCTGTTTAGAATAATAAGTAGATAAATCTATAATATCCTGTTCAGATAACCCTGCGGCAAATCCACTCATAATAGCATTTTTCCTATCCCCATTCTTATAAGAGCTAAGGGCGTGAATTAAATAGTTTTTATATTGACCAGCGAGTCTTGGATACATTTTTGTTTCACTATTTCCATCTGTACCATGACAAGCTGAACATGTTACAGATTTTTCTTTTCCACGTTCAAACGTACTATCTGCAATTGCAAAAGTTGATAAATTTATAACCAGACTTATGATAATAAAATATTTCATTTATCTATAGACTCGAAATAATTTGCGATATCAATTATATCTTGATCGGAAAGTCCAGACGCATTAGCGTGCATAGTTTCATGATTACGATTTTTTTCTCTGTAAGCTTTAAGTGCAGAAATTATATAATCTGCATGTTGTCCGCCTAGTTTTGGGACTTTATATGTGGGGTAAGTATTATTGTATCCCTCAATTGCATGGCACCCTAGGCATGTTTCTGACTTTTCTTTTCCAGTATATTCATCTGCATAGATAGTTGATGAAAATAGTATGATTAATGTGATGCTTTTAAGTATGGCTTTCATAAAATTTGTGGCATTATAGCATTAAATTTATGAGAGATAAAACAAGATTTTTTTTGTATAATGATTAAATAATCACAGAAAAATCTAATCAATAAATATGCCAATATATGAATATAAGTGTAAGGATTGTGGACAAACATTTGAGGCTATCCAAAAAATATCTGATAAAAAGCTTACAAATTGTAGGTTATGTTCCAAGGGAAAAGTACACAGACTTGTATCATCATCAGGATTTAGATTAAAAGGGTCAGGCTGGTATGAAACCGATTTTAAAACAAAAAAACCAGATACAAAAAAAACGGATACGTAAGAAATGAAAAGAACTTATTGTGGAGATGTTGATGTTCAAAATATCGATGATACGCTAACACTTAATGGATGGGTAAATACTCGTAGAGACCACGGCGGAGTGATATTTATTGACTTGCGTGACCATACAGGACTCGTTCAAATAGTCTTCAATCCTGACTGCAAAGAAGTTTTTGATAAAGCTCAAAACTTAAGGACTGAATATGTTATTGAAATCACAGGAACTGTAAAGCAACGTTTAGAAGGCACTGTGAACAAAGACATGGCTACTGGAGAAATAGAATTAATCGTTGAGAAAATTAATATTTTAAATTCATCAAAGACTCCACCTTTTAAAGTTAATGACATAGGTATTAATGAGGATTTAAGATTGAGATATAGGTATATAGATTTGCGTGGACAAAATATGCAAGACAATCTTCGATTTAGATCTAAGTTGTATAATATCATTCGCAATCATTTATGTGAGAATGAATTTAATGAAATAGAAACCCCAATATTAACAAAACCAACACCTGAAGGCGCCAGGGATTATATAGTACCTAGCAGGTTGCACCGAGCTAATTTTTTTGCTTTACCACAGTCGCCACAATTGTTTAAACAAATCTTAATGATATCAGGCTTAGATAAATACTTTCAGATTGCAAAATGTTTTAGAGATGAAGACCTTAGAGCAGACAGGCAACCTGAATTCACACAACTCGATATTGAATGTTCATTTTTTGATGAAGATAAAATAATGGAAATGTCTGAATCTTTAATGAAAAAAATATTTCAAAATCTTATCGATAGTAAAGTCGAGTTAGATTTCCCACGCATATCATACAAAGATTCAATGGAGAAATATGGATGTGATAAACCAGATTTGAGAAACCCTCTATGCTTGACCGAAATTTCTAATACAGTAAAAGAAACAGAATTTAAAGTATTCAAAGAGTGTGCTTCTGATACTGATAGTAGAATAGTTGCTCTTAATGTTCCTGGAGGCAATACACTTACTCGTAAAAATATCGATCAATATACAGAATTAGTAAAAAGTTTTGGAGCAAAAGGACTTGCATACTTTAAAGTAGAAAATATTGATGATATACCTGCGGGTATAAGCTCCCCGATAAGCAAATTTTTAAGCGATGAGGAAATTATAGAAATAGTAAAAGCTGCAAAGTCAACTTCAGGAGATTTAATCTTCTTTTCTGCTGATAGTTCAGATATTGTTAATAGCTCGATGTCAGCATTAATCACACAGCTTGGTAATGATCTTAATTTGTTATCTAATGATTATAAGTTTGCATGGATAGTAGATTATCCTATGTTTGAATATGAGAAAGGGACTGAGGATTTAACGTCTCTTCATCATCCCTTTACTTCCCCAGTCTCAAATGCTCAAGACTTTAATGATAAAACACTCTCACGAGCATATGACCTAACACTGAATGGAAATGAAATTGGGGGAGGTTCAGTGCGTATCCATGAAAAATCAGAACAACTAAGAGTCTTTCAAGCACTAAAGCTAACTGATAGTGAAATAGATAGTAAATTTGGCTTTTTTCTAAACTCTTTAGAATATGGTTGCCCGCCTCA
>MDTG01391871.1_pt1 | contig 10107 bp, 8 predicted proteins | sample 811421 | NCBI WGS metagenome assembly MDTG01 (sample SAMN05326645, study PRJNA326480) | marine metagenome | isolation source: seawater | place: Pacific Ocean: South East | collected 2011 | reverse complement strand
CCTTACCTTTATATGATATTTAATGTTTATCAAGGGAAAGCTATTGACTTTGGGACTGCTCTTAAATGGGGCTTATATCCATTTATTGTCCAAGACCTAGTAAAATGCTTTATAGTGGCTTTAACAAGTGTTAAAGTATTACCAGCATTAAGAAGAGCTGGATATATAGCAAGGCCAGACAAAAAATAAGGAATTGAAGGAGACTGTGGACAGATGGAAATTAAGAAACTTATTACAGAAGTTACCGAAAGAATATTAAATGGTGGAGAAATTAGTTATGAGGAAGCTTTAGAGTTTATAAGCATTGAGGAAAATGAGGAAGAGAACCTTGAGGCATTATTCGATGGAGCGAATAAAATAAGACAAAGATTTGTTGGTAAAAAAGCTGATCTCTGTACCATAATGAATACTAAGTCGGGGAAATGCTCTGAGGATTGTAAATTCTGTGCCCAGTCTGCCCATTATAAAACAGGTATACAAGAATATGAACTGTTGGATTATAATAAGATATTGGAAAGAGCAAAGGAAATGGAAGAAGCTGGAGCCCATAGATTTTCATTAGTAACTAGTGGGAAGGGAATGAAGGGCAAAGAGTTTGACAATATAGTTGAAATTTATAGAAGGTTAAGTGAAGATACTAATTTAAAGCTATGTGCATCCCATGGGATTATTGATATGCATCAGGCCCTTCAGTTAAAGGAAGTCGGAGTGAGTATGTATCACCACAATGTAGAAACAAGTGAAGACTATTACAGTGAAATTTGCACAACACATACCTATGAAGATAGAATAGATACCATAAAGAATATTGTTGATTCAGGTCTTGAACTGTGCTGTGGTGGAATTCTTGGAATGGGCGAAAATAGAGATCAAAGGGTTAAGATGGCACTTGAAATCAAGGAACTAGGTGTAAAATCTGTACCATTAAATGTACTTAACCCCGTTAAAGGAACTCCAATGGAGGGTGTGGATACACTATCACCAACGGAAATATTAAAAACCATGGCATTATATAGATACATGATACCTGATTGCTATGTAAGGTATGCTGGAGGAAGAATGGCTCTAAAGGAGCTGCAAAATAAAGGCTTTAGAGCTGGAGTAAACGCTGCACTAGTTGGGAACTACTTAACTACAGTAGGGAACAATATCGCGGAGGATAAAGAAATGATTATGTGTGAAGGCTTTGAGATATAAGTCTATCCTGGTAATGTGAGAAAGGTGATAGGAGAAATATTCTCTTCTCCCTTTCTCTATTTTTTATTATTTATTAACTAAGATGTAGAAATGTAGTTGTTAATTTAAAGGACCTAGATAGAGTAGCTGGAATCTTAGAAATTTCAACTTAGAACTATAAAAACGGGGTGTTAAATATGAGCAAGGGAGTATTTATTGTAGGGACCGACACTGATGTAGGAAAGACTATAATTACTGCGGGCTTAGTCCACGTACTTAGGAAAAATGGCATAGATGCATGTCCTTTTAAGGCAGTCCTTAGCGGTGGTATCCAGGAAAGTGGAAGGCTTATCCCTGGGGATGTAAAGCTGGTTAAGGAAGCGTGTAGTATCGATGAAGAGTATGAACTTATGAATCCATACTGCTTAAAAACTCCAGTATCTCCACACCTGGCGGCTAGACTAGAGAAAGTGGAAATAAGTAGAGAGAAGATATTAGACACCTATAGACGTTTAGCTGAAAAATATGAGTATATTGTGGCTGAAGGTGCAGGCGGATTAATAGTACCTATTATAGATAATAGTTATTTCATTTACGATTTGATTAAGGACTTGAATCTTCCGGTTATAATCGTAGCAAGGGCAGCAGTAGGAACAATAAATCATACTACCTTAACGGTTAAATTTGCTGAAAGTATAGGTTTAGATATCAAGGGAATTATCATAAATAGATATACCGATGAAGCTCATGTCAACGATAATATAGAAACCATAAAGAATATAACCAACAAAGAGATTATAGCTGTCATAGACGATATAGAGGATTATGAGAGTAATGACTTTAAAGGGCTTAAGGATGAATTTGAAAAGAGAATAGATATTGAAAAGATAATATAAATCTACTAAAGGGAGTGGGATAAACTATGAAGTCATTACAAGAAAAGGATCTAAAATATATATGGCATCCATGTTCACAGATGAAGGATTATGAAGACTTTCCTCCTATAGTGATAGAAAAGGGAGAAGGGCCATTTTTACAAGATGTAGAAGGTAAAAGATATTTAGATGCGGTATCATCATGGTGGGTAAATCTATTTGGTCATAGTAATAAAAGGATAAACAAGGCTATTGAAAGACAAGTGGGAAAATTAGAACATGTAATATTCGCTAACTTTTCACATAAGCCGGCTATTGAGCTGGCGGAGAGAATAGTAAAGATTACCCCAGAAGGGCTTAATAAGGTTTTCTTCGCAGATAATGGATCTTCTGCCATCGAAGTTGCCATAAAGCTTAGTTTTCAATATTTTCAGCAGATTGGAAAACCGAAGAAAACTAAATTTATAGCTATTACAGACGCATACCATGGGGAAACCCTAGGAGCACTTTCTGTAGGAGCTATAGACTTATACAGTAAAATATACAAGCCCCTTCTTTTAAATACCTATAAAGTGGAAGGACCAGATTGCTTTAGATGTAAATATGGACTAGATAGAAAAACATGTAACGCGGAGTGCTTTGAGCATATGGAGAGGACTATAGAAGAAAATCATGAGGAAATAGCCGGTGCAATTATCGAGCCTATGGTTCAAGGCGCAGCCGGTATGAGGATATACTCTCCAGTTTATCTTAAAAAACTGAGAGCAATATGTGATAAATATGATATTCATTTCATAGCCGATGAAATAGCTGTGGGCTTCGGTAGAACAGGAAAGATGTATGCATGTGAGCATGCGGGGGTTTCTCCTGATATCATGACTTTGTCCAAGGGACTTACAGCTGGATATCTGCCACTATCTCTAACTCTGATGACGGATAAAATATACGACGCATTCTATGATGATTACCATACCCTTAAGGCATTTTTCCATAGCCATAGCTATACCGGTAATCCTATAGGCTGTGCAGTGGCATGTGAAACCTTAAATATATTTGAAGATGAAAATATTATCGAAAACAATAAACGTAAATCTCAAATCATAAGTGAAAAAGTACAAGAATATTTAATGGATATCCCATACTTCGGAGAGTTCAGGCAGCTGGGAATGATAGGAGCAGTTGAGATTGTAAAGGATAAGCAGACTAAAGAGGGCTTTGACTGGAAGGAAAGGGTAGGCTATAAAATCTATAAAAATGCACTAAAGCATGGAGTGTTGCTACGACCTCTAGGGAATGTAATATACTTTATGCCTCCGTATGTTATAAATGAAGAAGAGATAGATCTAATGATAAGTGTGGCTAGAAAATCTATTGATGAATATTTTAATATATAGAGGATAAATAGAGAATGAAAACCTATGAAATAACATTATTGCAATGAGTTTCATAGGTTTTATCTTGTGAATTTAAGAATGAGATCTTACTAAGTTAGTTTTGGCATAATCAGAGTGTTAGACATTTTTAATATAAATAAGAATGACTATAATCCTCGCACCTCGCACCGCTCACCAAGCAAAGCTCAGTAGGCGTCTTTGCTTAAACTTCCTCCTTTAATTTCCTAATTTCGCTCCTTAAAAGAATTGCAGTAACAATCGTTGAAAGCAAATCCGCAGCCGGAAATGTTAGCCATATACCTAGAAGACCTAGACCATAAATTCGGGGTAAAATCAAGACTAACGGAATAAAGAATAGCACCTGCCTTGATAGAGATAAAATCAAAGATGGGACAGCCTTTCCAAGGGATTGGAACAATGTAGCCCCAACGATCTGAATACCAAGGATAGGCACCATTGATATAACAATCCTTATAACCCTAGCACCGTCATTCATTAGATCCGGATCTGTATTAAATATACTCATGATCTGGCTGGGAAAGAGCTGTGCGATTAAAAAGCCGAATGTAGCTAATATAGTGGTAGTAATCATTGAAAGCTTCACAACCTCCATGACCCTATCTATTTTTTTAGCACCATAATTAAATCCAGCTATGGGCTGCATACCCTGCACGACTCCAAATAAAGGCATAAATAAGAACATAATCAATCTGTTTACGATACCAAAAATAATTATAGAGAAGTCCCCTCCGTATATCCTTAAGGAATTATTTAAAATGATAGCCACTAAGCTACCTGCGATTTGTCTAGCGAAGGATGCGGAACCTACAGTGAATATTTCCCATAAAAGTCCGAAATCTGGTTTAAGGTGGTGTGGCTTAACCTTGATTGAACTTTGACCACCGTATAGATATGTCAAAATATAAATAAATGATACAAACTGTGAAATAATAGTCGCGAGAGCTGCTCCTTTGATACCCAGATTTAAGCCAGGTATTGAGAAGGATACTATAAAAAGATTTATTGGTAATTCTTTCATTATAAATATTGGATCCAGGAGAATATTAAGACCGGTTCCGATTACCATAGATAACATGGCGGCCTTAGCGTTTCCTTCAGCTCGTATTAGATTATTTGAAGCTACGGCGAAGGAAAAAAATACACTGCCTAAAAATATCACTGATATGTAGTCCTTAGCATAGGGCAGAAGAGTTTCAGAAGCTCCAAAGAGCCTAAGTAGAGGATCGGTAAAAGTAAGTCCAAGTATCATAAATAATGTACTTAATACCGTAATTGCTAAAAATGCATTACCAGCTACCAAATTAGCTTGTTCCAGCTCTCTGGCTCCCAGTTTTCTGGATACAGCAGAGGCAGCTCCGATCCCTATCGTTAGTGCAAATGCCATTATTACCATCTGTATAGGGAGTGCTATTGCGAGCCCTCCTATTGCCAACTCTCCTGCACCTCGGCCAACAAAAATCGTATCTACAAGATTATATAAGGCATTTACAATCATTCCGATAGTGGCAGGCAGGGAGAGCTTTATCAAAAGCTTACTTACCTTTTCATTACCTAACATTTCACTTCTCTTGTCCATAGAAACCTCTCCTAAACGATATACTAATTACTACTTATGCATTTTACTTTAAGATTGTGATATATTTTCTAGCATTTCATTAATAGACCTAATGATATAGATTATGTTTTATTAGAGACATGGTGAGCAATCACTATATTGTATCACTAATAAGTTACTTTTATAGCTAAAACTAGTATGAGCAAAGCAAAGCTATTTTAAACCTTCAAAAAATCCCCTATGTGTTTTAGTCATAGAGGATGGAAAATTTAAATGATAAGAGCTAGATTAACTATCCAGAAATTGATAGATATCCATGGGTATTCTATCTATCTCCATACAGTTTAATTTATAAAAGATAAAATTACCCTTTCTTTCCTTTTCTACTAACCCGGATTTATATAATACCTTTAAATGCTTTGATATACAGGCTTCCGTTAAGCAAAGGGATTTAGCTAGCTCCTGAGTACAGGAAGACTTTTGATAAATTGATTTTAAAATCTTTAATCGGGTCTTATCCGATAGTGACTTCATAACTTCGTAAAGATCTTTAGGTATTTGATATTCATCTCGGTTATTTAGATTAATTCGAATAGTCAAGCCTAAGGAATTGTCATCATCAATACCAACTAATAGATGGGGATCTATAAAGCTGCTGATATTTATAGTAATAACCTCTAATTCTTCAAGGTCAACATCAAACCTTTTATATTTATGGAAATGAATCATGTCATCTTTTATCTCTATTCTAGGGTGGAGCTTATCTAGATACTCTATAAAATCAAGTTTTTCACTTAGATCCCTATGTCTTTTAAGACTTCTCACCAATATAGGCTCAATATATTTTAATTCATCCTGAAAATAGCAGTAATAATATTCTTTTAAACATGCTATAAAATTCTCCTTGATTTTATAGGGATTGTTTAAGAGGGTTATATAATCGCTATCTATGTCATCATCGCATAGACCGATTTTTATTCCCTTTGAAATATCTTCTATAATTTCATAGGAAACCTGTTTTCCAAGCATGATGTATGAAAATTTATTTATCTCCAGATCATCGATAAATTCTAAGGCTTCAACTACACTAAAACTGTTTACTAAGTCTGATTCCCTGCAAAAATCCATGACATCGCACCACTGCCGAAATTCACTGGAGAAGTAATCCAGATTGGCAAGGAGTTTTTTATCCATTTCATTCCTAATCTTTTCTGCCCACTTAAGTCGTCCAATATGATGTTCAGGCCTACATAAAACATGAAGACTACAAATCATTTCGAAGAAAGGTGAGTATATGAATTCGACTTTGCAATTGTCATATGGTTTGCGAATAAGCTTCATAGGAATCCTCCGTAGATAAAATCAAGCTTCAAAATTCAGTGTATACACAGGCGCTTTAGTAAAGCGTTTGATTAGCTATAAGAAATAAATGAAAAAGATAAGGAAAAGCTTTTGAACAATTTTGCTTAGAAAACTTGCTGAGAGAAATTGAAAAATCTGTTAAGAATCATGATTGTCTGAGCGTAGCGAGTTATCATGATTTAAGATTTTTAAATAGAACGAAGCTTAGTTTTCTCAAAATTTTCAGTGCTTTTATGTTCTTTTTCATTTATTTCACTTTTGTAGCGGAAATAACTAAACTATTTAGTAAATTCTATAAAAACATATACTATCCTCTAAAATAAAGCCATATTACCCGTTTTCTTGGCATAACGTTCTCCGAGTCTTATAAGGGTGATGGTAAGTGAAAGCATAAGCAATGATACAAACAGTACAAAAGAGAGAATTGGAAGCAGCTCTGATAGGGATTCTCCCTTTAGAAAGATCCTCCTTAGTATCTTTATGGAATAGGTAAGGGGAAAGATATGGCTTATGCCCTTTGCCCATAATGGAAATACGGATACAGGGATTTTGACACCTGCAAATAGTTCCATTGGCTCTTCTAATACTGTGAATAATATTCTAGTATCCCTTGAAAATAGAAACATAGAGTTAAGAAGACCGCCCCACATTATCGATGGAATGATAAGAAAAAATATACCGATGGTGGTCAGTAAAAATCCAGGGAATACGATATTCTTCAATACAATAACAATACCTATACAAAAAACGGTAAAAAGCCAAATGTTTTGTAACAAGGAGGAGACAGCGTTGCCAAAGATTAATGCAAGCCTGTTGGCTGGAGACAAATAAATAAGCTCTAAAGTGCCATTGGTTCTTTCAAAGGAGAAGAACCAGGCTGATTGTACAAAGGACCTAAAGAACATCTGAGCCACATAGCCAATTAATATAAAGGTTATAAGATTACTTTCAGTTAGATAAGAAATATGGCTTGTAGCGGCTTCAAGTCTAAAGGGTTTATAGGTATAATAAGCAGCTAAAAATAGTAAAACTGGCCAAAGTAGCATAGTGAAATATATAACCTTGCTGTGGAAATAGTTTCTATGCTGTTTATAGGCCTCTGCTATAACTACCCTAGAAAACTGTTTAAACATGCTGACTCCTCCTTGAAAGCTTAATAATGGCATCCTCGAGCTTAGGCTCATCTATATAGAATTTTTTTATGGGAGCATTATGACTTGAAAGGGCTAAAGCAATCTCAGAGCTTATATCTTGGGGGCACTTTATGACTAACTCTACGGACATGGTATTGTTTGAAATCTCGAGCTGTGCGCCGGATTTCTGACATAGAATATTTAATGAATCCTGTAGAATGCGAGTTAATTTCCTAAGCTCTATTCTCAAAGTTTTCTCTTCACTTGCAATGCTGGCAAGCTGGGACGGAGTTCCTTCCGCGATTAGGACTCCACCGTCCAATACATATATGTACTCACAGAGCTCTTCAATCTCATGCATATAGTGGGAAGTAAGCAGGATTGATCTTCCTTCATCATATGCCAACCGCCTTGCATAATCTCGGAGTTCCTTTGCCACTGGAGCATCTAAACCAAGGGTGGGTTCATCCATAAAAATATATTGAGGATTATTTATTAGCCCTCTGGCAATCTGTAACCTTTGTTTCATACCCTTGGAATAGCGTTCTACTGGGGTATCCTTAGCTTCCACTAATCCAACCAGAGATAAAAGCTCATGGATTCGCTTTTCTAGTATATCCTTTGGAACATCATAAAGATTGCCATAGTACCATAGGTTTTCCCTTGCAGTTAATCTCCAATATATCATTCGTTCTCCACCGGCAATCATATTGATCATTTTCTTGATTTTTCTTTCGTCTTTAACTAGGTCTAAACCATCAATTTCGCCTCTGCCTGTGGTTGGTTCAAGCAAGGTAGAAAGCATCTTGATAGTAGTAGTTTTTCCTGCACCATTGATTCCAAGAAGGCCTACTATTTGTCCTTCCCTTAGTTCGATATTTAAGGACTTCACAGCTTGGGTCTCTTTCTTTTCAACGTTAAATAGACCTTTTTTAACTTTAGTTTTATATATTTTACCGAGATTTTCAGTTACTAGCATTATAAACTCCCCCTAAGCATAAGTTTTTTCCAGTGAGGTTTTCTCAACCCTTTTGATAAATATAAAGCCTAAAATCAAGTAAATTACAGCAAGTATCGATAGGCTCATAAAATCTGTAAGCTGCTCCTGTATACCCAAACCCAGCATTGAACTGTTTCTAATAAGTCTAAGGGAAGTGGTTACAGGTATATACCTTGATATAGTTTGGACCCAAGTGGGGAGATACTCTACAGGAAAAGTGATTCCACATACCAGAAAAACAAATAAAAATAATGTGTTTTGAGATAGGTATGTATCTCTAAAATAAAGCATTACGGATGCCAGAAGAATTGACATACCTAAAAAAGCTACTAAGGAAATCGAGGCAGCCAAAAGGGTAGCTGAAACATTTATATTAGAGATATTTAGTCCGAAGGGAATACCTATTAAAATAGCTATAGAGAATTCCATACTAGTTGTTATCGTTTGCTGGAGCATATTACCTATAAAGTATCCAAATCTATCGAATGGAGCTAGCATAAGACTTTCGAGGGTACCGGTTCTAGCTTCTGTAATGAGACTTCTGCTTACATTAAGAAAGGTACGTACAATAAATAAATACATGGAACCCCCAAGGATGACATAGGTCATATAATCAGATGTACCGGCAAATTCAGTAAAGGAACTGTTCATGCTACCTTTGAATAACAAATTATACATAAAATAAGCCGATAGAACTGTATAAGTCGCCGTTAAGAGGTTACCTATAAAAAACTCCGTAGGATATGCCCTGGTTTGAATGATAAAATTCCTTTTAAAAGTTGCCATTAGAACTCTAAAGCTCAACTTCATTCCCCCTTTTATGATTCGAAATAGTTTCATCGTTTGATTAACCCATGAGTTAATTAAAAGTGATACTTCCTTAAGGTGGATGTATTATAAGGGGAAGATATCTTATTGTCAAGAATAAAAAATTATCTAATTTTATATCATAAAGCTACGCTAGAAAAAATACAAAAGAAAATCCCCCCTTACAACTTTCAGACATTGAAGGGGGAATAATGCAGATTATATTTTAAGATTTTGGTTACTAAACCCATTAAAATAACATAAATAGCTACGAGCCATGAACTACAAACTAATAAATCAACTTTAGTAGCTTTATTATAATTCAATTGTTTCATTCATACTTGGAACTGCCGTATCAAGCCCGAATTTCTCGATAATAAGACTGCTTAAGTTGGAGGTGGATTCCCTTTCACCGTGTACTACAAAAACCTTACTTGGTTTTTTAGAAAAATGGTTTATCCAATCCATGAGACCATCCATATCCGCATGACCTGAAAAACCATCGATGGAATATATTCCGGCGTTTACTTTGATGTTTTCGTTGAATATGTTAACCATCTCAGCACCTTCCTTTAGCTTTCTTCCTAGTGTGCCTTCGGCTTGGAATCCAATGAAAATAACACTTGTCTTTTCCTTCCAAAGATTGTGTTTAAGATGGTGTTTAACTCTGCCTGCATCACACATTCCGCTAGAAGAAATAATTATTTTAGGAGTAGAAGAATTATTTATCTTTTTAGATTCTAGAAAAGAGGTAGTAAATTTAAGATTTTTAAAATCAAGGGGG
>MDTG01363884.1_pt1 | contig 10107 bp, 8 predicted proteins | sample 811421 | NCBI WGS metagenome assembly MDTG01 (sample SAMN05326645, study PRJNA326480) | marine metagenome | isolation source: seawater | place: Pacific Ocean: South East | collected 2011 | reverse complement strand
TTCACCCAGATGATCACCGGCAAGAGCGGCACGTTCGATGTGGGCGGAGCGGTCATTTCCTATCCCACCCGCGCCGAAATCGTGAAAGCGGCCGCTTTCAAGGCTTGGGAGCCGACCGTGTTCGGCAAGTGGCCGAAGAAATGGGCTGCGCTGCTGGCAAAGATGCGACGCGCTTTTTGATGGCCACGCGTACGAAATCCAGAGCTGCGCCTGCAGATGCGTCGCCGTTCACGGTGAACGGGGAACGCCTGCCGCCCGCCAAGTTCTCCGATCCGCAGGTGACGGCGAAGGGAGAGCCGCGCGCCAGCGTGGGCCTGACGCGGCTCGATACGCTGTGGTTCGCCACCGGCACCCTGTGCAATCTCGCCTGTGCCAATTGCTATATCGAGAGCAGCCCCACCAACGATGCGCTGGTCTACATCGCGGCAAAGGACGTGACGCGTTTCCTTGACGAGATCGCGGGCAGGGGCGTGCGGGAGATCGGTTTTACGGGCGGTGAGCCGTTCATGAACCCGGAGATCGTCGCGATGATCGAGGAGGCGCTGTCGCGCGGTTACAATGTGCTGGTGCTGTCCAACGCGATGAGGCCGATGCGGCGCCACGAGGCGGACCTGCTACGACTGCGCGAGGCCCATGGCGACCGGCTGACAATCCGCGTTTCCATCGACCATTACACCAGCGCCGTGCACGAGGCGGAGCGAGGACCGAACAGCTGGGCACCGATGCTGGACGGGATGCGCTGGCTTTCGGCCAATGGCTTCGCACTCGCCGCTGCGGGGCGTAGCCTGGGGGGCGAGACGCAGGAACAGGCGCGCAATGCCTATCGCTTGTTGTTTGAAGCCGAGGGGATTGCCATCGACACCTCCGATCCTGCACGGCTGGTGCTGTTCCCGGAAATGGACGAGGATGCCGATATCGCAGAGATCACCACCGGCTGCTGGGATATCCTCGGCAAATCGCCGGATGATGTCATGTGCGCGACGCAGCGCATGGTGGTCCACCGCAAGGGTGAGCCTGCCCCGCGCGTTGTCGCTTGCACGCTGCTGCCCTACGATTCCGGCTTCGACCTTGGCGACACCGTGGCACAGGCCGACCGCGAAGTGTCCTTGAACCACCCCCACTGCGCGCGCTTCTGCGTGCTGGGCGGGGCAAGCTGTTCGAGCTGACGTTTGGGTTATTCAGGGCAGAGACTCAGGTGCCGTTCACGCTGCTCGTGCGTATCGCTAGGCATGAGACTGAAAAACCTCGCCCCCTTGGCCACAATCGCGCTTTTCGCCACCCCCGCAGCCGCGCAGAGCAATATCGATGGAACATACGTCGATTCGGGCGGCTACACAGAGATCACCGTTGCCCCTTGCGGCAATGCCCGCTGCGGCGAGATCACGCGGATCATCAGGAATAAGCCTGGAGAGACGAACCGCGACCGGCACAATGACAATCCGGCCCTGCGCGATCGCCCGATCCTTGGCATCACCATTTTGCAGAACCTGCGCTGGGACGATGGCGCATGGCGGGGCGAGGTCTACAATCCCGAAGATGGCAACACCTATCGCACCGAAGTGCGCCGCAGGGCGAGTGGTTCGCTGGAAGTGAAAGGCTGCGTCACCTTGTTCTGCCGCACCCGCGTGTGGCCCGCCGCCAACTGATCGCTCCGGTCAGGAGGGTTGACCGAACCGGGAGGCGGCGCTAATGGCGCGCACCTCTGGTGCCCCGTCCTCTAACGGTAAGAGAGCGGACTCTGACTCCGTCAATCAAGGTTCGAATCCTTGCGGGGCATCCATTTCCTCTGCCACAGTGCTGCCGTGTAGCGCGCCGATTTCGGCCGGGTGACGGTTTGCGCGTAATGTTAACGATATAGCTGTTAAGGCACGTCTGCTTCGCAACTGAACAGAAGACCTGCTTGCCAATGGCTGCGCCCGATCTTTCCCTTCTGGCCCGGCGCCGCTTCGGCCCGATGTTCCTCGTCCAGTTCCTGGGGGCGTTCAACGATAACCTGCTGAAATTCGCCATGCTCTTCATGGTCAATTTTGGCATCTACGCCGCCCGGCCTGACGATGCGAAGATGCTGGCGGCAGTGGCTACGGGCCTGTTTATCCTGCCGTACTTCCTGTTCTCGGCATTTGCCGGACAACTGGCGGACAAAGTCGACAAGGCGCAGCTGGTGCGCTGGGTAAAGAGCGCGGAAATCGCCATCATGGGCGTGGCGCTGGCTGGCTTCGCGATACAGTCCATCGCGTTGCTGATGGCCAGCCTGTTCCTGATGGGATTCCAGTCGGCCATCTTCGGACCGGTCAAATATTCAATCCTGCCGCAGCACCTGCGACATAACGAGATCATGGGCGGCACGGGCCTGATCGAGGCCGGGACTTTCCTTGCCATCCTTGGCGGCCAGTTGCTGGCCGGGGTCATCTCCCCCCAAACCGCGGCCATGGTGGCCATGGGCCTTTCCGTGCTTGGACTGCTGGCTGCATGGGCCGTGCCGCCTGCACCGCCGGTGGGGACGGGGCACCGGCTGGACTGGAATATCTGGCAAGGCACGAAGGACATGATCGGCGCGGCACGCCACGGACGCGGGGTGTGGCTGGCGATCCTCGGCATCAGCTGGTTCTTCGCCTGCGGGGCGGTGCTGGTGTCCGAATTCGCGCCGCTTGTCAGCGGTCCGCTGGCCGCCACGCAGGATGTGGCGACGCTGTTTCTGGTGGTTTTCTCGGCAGCCATCGCGCTGGGCTCCATCATCGTCAACAAGCTGCTGAAAGGCGAGGTTTCCGCCCGTTTCGTGCCGGCATCTGCGCTGGTGCTGGCTGGCGGCCTGATTGACCTGTGGCTGGCCACGCGCAGCTTCGAAGTGCGCACTGCAGGCGCCTCCATCGCCCAGTTTCTGGCCACGCCCGGTGCCATACGCATCCTGATAGACCTTGGGGTGATCGCCTTTGCCGGCGGCATGTTCATCGTGCCGCTGTATGCCATTCTGCAAGTGCACAGCCCGGACGCGGACCGCTCGAGGATCATCGCCGCAAATAATGTCATCAACGCCGGGTTGACTGTGGCGGTAGTGCTGATCACGGCGGGTCTGCTGGCGGCAGGCTATTCGGTGCCCGCGCTGATCGGCTTTCTCGGCTTTGCCACGCTGGCGGTTGCCCTGGCGAGCGTGTGGCTGCTGCCTGAAACGCTGTTCAAGTGGACGATCCGCCAGTTCCTGCGCCTGCTTTACCGGGTGGAAGTGGAGGGTATCGAAAACATGCCCGCGCCGGGCCAGCGGGCGGTGGTGGTCGTGAACCATCTCAGTTTCCTGGATGGCGTTCTGCTGGGTGCATTCCTGCCGGGCAAGCCGACCTTCGCCGTGCATTCGGGGGTGGCGCGCAACCTGTGGCTGAAGCCGTTTCTCAAACTGTTCGAAACGTTCGCGGTCGATCCCACCAACCCGATGTCGACCAAGGCGATGATCAACGAGGTGCGCAAGGGGCGCACGCTGGTAATCTTCCCGGAAGGGCGCATCACGGTAACGGGCGCGCTGATGAAAGTGTTCGACGGGCCGGGAATGATCGCAGACAAGGCTGACGCTCGGATCATCCCGGTGCGGCTGGACGGTCCGCAGTTCTCACCTTTCTCGCGCCTCAAGGGCAAGCTGCGCACGCGCTGGTTTCCCAAGATGCGCATGACTGTGCTGGAACCGCGCCGCTTCGCCATCGAAGGCGAGATGAGCGCCAAGGAACGGCGTGCGATCGCTGGCCGGCGGCTGTATGACGAAATGAGCGCGATGGTGTTTGCCACCACCGAGACAGACCGCACCCTGTTCGAGGCGCTGTGCGCCGCGCGTGACCTGCATGGCGGCAAGACGCTGGTGGTGGAGGACGTGACGCGCAAGGCGCTGTCCTACAACCGCCTCATCACTGCCTGCGGCCTGCTGGGCAAGCGATTGGCGGAAGGGACCACACAGGGAGAGGCGGTGGGCGTGCTGCTGCCGAATATCAATGGCGCTGCGGTGGCATTCTTCGGCCTGCAGGCGTTTGGCCGCGTGCCCGCCATGCTGAATTTCACCGTGGGCGAGGCCAACCTGCGCTCTGCGTGCGCAACAGCACGCATTCGCCGCGTGGTAACAGCGCGTGCCTTTGTGGAGCAGGCCAAGCTGGAGGAAGTGGTAGCGGCGCTTGAAGCGGACGGGGTTGCGGTATCTTATCTGGAGGACGTCGCTGCCACCGTGGAGGGGCCCGAGAAGGTCTGGGCGATGCTCACATCGCGCCGTGCGGCAAGGCGGCATCGCAAGCTGGGCATTTCGTCGCATGAGCCGGCAGTGATCCTGTTCACCAGCGGATCGGAAGGCACACCGAAAGGCGTTGTGCTGACGCATCGCAATCTGCTTTCCAACCTGGCACAGCTTTCTGCGCGGATAGATTTCAATTCCAGCGACGTGGTGTTGAACGCGCTGCCGGTGTTCCACAGTTTCGGTCTGACGGGAGGCACATTGCTGCCGGTGTTGAACGGAATTCGCACCGTGCTCTATCCCAGCCCGCTGCACTACCGCATTGTGCCCGCGCTCGCCTACGATGCCAATGCCACGGTGCTGTTCGGCACCGACACGTTCCTTTCGGGCTATGCCCGCATGGCGCACAGTTACGATTTTTATTCGCTGCGTTACATTTTTGCCGGGGCGGAAAAGGTGCGCGACGAGACACGCCGGGCCTATTCAGAGAAATTCGGGCTGCGCATCCTCGAAGGATACGGTGCGACCGAAGCGGCGCCGGTGATCGCGGTGAACACGCCGATGCATTTCCAGGCCGGAACCGTTGGCCGGCTGCTGCCGGCGATCGAGGCACGGCTGGATGATGTGCCGGGGATCGAGGAGGGCGGTCGGCTGTTCATACGCGGCCCGAACGTGATGGCGGGCTATTACCTCGCCAGTGAACCCGGCGTGCTGCAACCGCCTGAAGGCGGCTGGCACGACACCGGCGATATCGTCACCATAGACGACGCGGGTTTCGTGACCATTCGCGGACGGGCCAAGCGGTTTGCCAAGATTGGCGGCGAAATGGTTTCGCTGCCGGCCGTGGAGGCGCTGGCCAGTGCGTTGTGGAGCGAGGCAGACAATGCGGTTGTCTCTCGTCCCGATCCGAAGAAGGGGGAACAGCTGGTGCTGTTCACCACGCAAAAGGATGCCAACGCCAAGGCGCTGCAGGAATTTGGCAAGGGGCGGGGCGCAACCGAACTGATGCTGCCGCGTGATATCAGGGTGCTGGATGCCTTACCGGTGCTGGGAACGGGCAAGCTGGACTATGTGACGCTGAACGCCATGGCGCAGGCCTAACGGCGCGCGCAAGTCTCTACTGCGGAGGCCATGACTTCGGCAATGCGATCAACATCGTCCTGCGAAACGCAATAGGGCGGCATGGTGTAGACGGTGTTGCCCAGCGGGCGGATAAGCACGTCATGCGCAAAGAAATGCGCGCGCATCTGCGGGCCGATCTCTGCAAGGTAGCCGGCGTCTTCCCCAGCATCGACATCGAACGCGATCATCGTGCCGCACTGGCGCGCATTCCCGATATGCGGTTGCTGCGCCAGCCTGTGAAGCGCATCGCCCAACCGTTGCGACAGGGTGGCAACACGTTCCAGCACTGGCTCATCCCGCCAGATCCGCACGTTCGCCACGGCGGCCGCGCAGGCAATCGGGTTGGCGGTGAAGCTGGAGGAATGGAAGAACAGCTTTGCCCTGTCAGTGGAGTAATGCGCATCGAAGATCGGTGCGGTAGCCATGGTCACGGCCAGCGGCATCGAACCGCCGGTCAGCCCCTTGGCAAGACACAGGATATCGGGCGTAACACCAGCCTGCTCGCACGCCAGCAGGGTGCCGGTTCGGCCCCAGCCGGTCATCACTTCGTCGGCGATGAACAGCACCCCGTGGCGGGCGCAGATGGCGCGCATTTCTGCGAGCACGGCAGGCGGATATGTCAGCATTCCGCCCGCGCCCAGCAGCAGGGGTTCGACAATGAACGCGGCGACATCGCCACTGGAGCAGGCGGTTTCCAACGCGTCATAAGTCGGCTGCGGATCGGCGGCGGGGAAAGGAATGGTCCCCACGTCGAACAGCAGCGCCTCGTAAGCGCGGTTGAATACGCCGCGTTCGCCCACACTCATCGCGCCGATCGTGTCGCCGTGATAACTGTGCTCCATCACCAGAATGCGATGCCGCGGGTCGGCCCGGTTGTGCCAGTAGCCCAGCGCCATTTTCAGCGAGACTTCTACCGCGGTGGAGCCGCTGTCGGAATAGAACACATGATCCAGGCCGTCCGGCATCAGGTCCACCAGCGCGTGGGCCAGCGTCTGTGCAGGTTCGTGCGTCCATCCGGCGAAGATCAGCTGATCGAGCTTTTCGGTCTGCTCGCGAATGGCGGCCATGATGCGCGGGTGATTGTGGCCGTGGGTCGTCACCCACCAGCTGGAGATCGCGTCAATCACCCGCCTTCCGTCGGCGGTGTGCAGAATGGCCCCCTCGGCATGGGTGACGAGGGGAATGTGCTCCTCCAGCCCGTGCTGGTGGAACGGGTGCCAGACAGGTGACGTGCCGCTCATGCCAGCAGGTCCAGGCGGATATGGCTGGCAAAAGCGTTGGCCAGTGTTGCGGCATTCAGCGGATCGAGGCGGGGCAGGCGGCCAAGGTGTGGCACCTTTCCGATGCGCGTGATCGCGGCTTCCGCCACCGGCTCCTCCTCACCCACAAATGCCACACCGGCCACCGCGATGCCGCGCGTGCGCAGCACTTCGACAGACATCAGGGTATGGCTGATCGTGCCAAGCGATGTGCGCGCAACGACGATGGCCGGCAGACCCCACCGGGCAAACAGGTCTGCTGCCAGCAGGTCTTCACGGTAGGGCACCAGCACGCCGCCTGCGCCTTCTACCAGCAGCGGACCGATGACTTCGGGCAGGGCCAGGGCATCGTCGGCAATCGTGATGCCGTCCACACGCGCGGCCTCGTGCGGGGAGCAGGGCGTTGTCAGGCGATAGGCTTCGGGCAACACGCGCGCATCAGGGGCCAGGCGGGTGACGGTCTGGCTGTCCGTCCCTTCTTCAAGTCCGGCCTGTGCTGGCTTCCAGTATGCAGCCTTCAACGCTTGCGCCAGTCCGGCGGCGAACACGGTCTTGCCCACATCGGTATCGGTGCCGGTGACAATGAAGCGCGTCATCGATTTTTCCACGAAGCGACGGCTGACAGCACAGTCTCGACGTCCTGCGCCTTCAGCGTGGAGCGCAAGGCGAACCGGATGCGGCTGGTGCCATTGGGAACGGTGGGCGGGCGAATGGGCAGGGCGGCGATACCATTGGCGAGCAAATGTTCGCCCAATGCCAGCGCATCGGCTTCCGGCCCTGTTACCAGCGGCACGATCTGGGTGGAGGAGCCGAGCGTATCATAGCCGAGGCCCTGCAAACCATCGCGCAACTGCTGGCCCAGTGCTGCCAGATGTGCGCGCTCTGGTTCCATTCCCGGCACCAGTTCAAGGGCTGCGCCCATCGCGCCAAGCATGGCGGGGGGCGGAGCAGTGGTGAAGATCAGCCCGGCGCACATATTGATCAGATATTCGCGGACCATCGCAGGGCAGGCGATGTAGGCGCCAAAGCACCCCAGCGCCTTGCTGAAAGTGCCCATCACGATCTGCGCGCCGCGATGATCCGCAGTCAGCCCGGCCCCGCGCTCGCCCAGCACCCCGGTGGCATGCGCCTCGTCGATATACAGCAGGGCATCGTGCTGGGCGGACAGCGCATTCAGGCGCGGCAGGTCCGCGCGGTCGCCATCCATGCTGAACACGCTCTCGGTCACGATCAGGCGGGCCGGGGCATTGGCATGGTCCTGCAACAGCGCATGCAGGTGGTCGTAATCATTGTGATCGTAGAAATGGATTTCGGCGCGGGCTGCGCGCAGCCCGGCGTGGATCGAATTGTGCACCAACCTGTCGGCAAGGATCACCGTGCCTTTCGCCGCCTTGGCCAGCGCTGGAATTGCAGCGGCATTGGCCTGCCACCCGGTAGCGAACATCAGCGCGGACTCCGCCCCCTTGAACGCGGCAATCTTGCTCTCCACCGCAAGGTGTTGCGCACTGGTGCCTGTAATCAGGCGCGAGGCGCCAGAACCGGCCCCATGCAGGCGGACATAATCGGCGCTGCGTTCCACCAGCAGCGGGTGCTGCGACAGGCCGAGGTAATCGTTGCTGGAAAAGTCCAGCAGTTCGCGTCCGTCCCGCACCAGACGCCCGTCCGCGCGCATTTCCACCGCGCGCAGCACGCGCATACGGTGTTTCGCCGCTATGGTATCCAGCGACTGGCGAATATGGTCTAGCATTGCTGGCAGGCTCAGGTGAGTTCGGCCTGAGCCTTTTCCGGCGCCTCACTCTGGGTCGCGCAACCGCCTGAGCAGCCGCCGACAGCACGCATGGGTTCTTCAACTTCCATCGCCTTCAGGCCAAGGCGCTGGAACAGCGCGGCATCGCTGTCATCGCCTGCATTGGGCGCAGTCAGCAGTTTCTCGCCGGTAAAGATGGAATTCGCACCGGCCATGAAAGCCAGCGCCTGCGTCGCATCGCTCATCGACTCGCGACCGGCGGAGAGGCGCACCATGCTCATCGGCATACAGATACGCGCGACAGCCACCGTGCGCACAAATTCGATATCGTCGATTTTCGCCATGGGTGTATCGGCCAGCATATCACCCAAAGGCGTGCCCTTGACTGGCACCAGCGCGTTCACCGGCACGCTCTCCGGATGCCGCTCAAGCGTTGCCAGCGTGTGGACGAAGCCGACGCGGTCCTCCCGCGTCTCGCCCATGCCCACGATGCCGCCGCTGCACACGTTGATGCCGGATTTGCGCACGTTTTCCAGCGTCGTGAGCCGGTCCTCATACTTGCGGGTGGTGATCACACGGTCGTAGTATTCCGGGCCGGTGTCGATGTTGTGGTTGTAATAATCCAGGCCAGCCTCGGCCAGTTGTTCCGCCTGAGAAGGCGTAAGCATTCCCAGCGTCATGCAGGTTTCCAGCCCCATTTCGCGCACGCCTTTCACGATCTCGACGATCTTGGGCATGTCGCGCTCTTTCGGATTGCGCCACGCGGCCCCCATGCAGAATCGCTGCGAACCCGCATCCTTCGCCTGCGCCGCAGATTGCAGCACCTGGCGCACGTCCATCAGCTTGGTCGCTTCAACCCCGCTGTCGGCATGGGCGCTTTGCGAGCAATAGCCGCAATCCTCCGGACAGCCGCCGGTCTTGATCGAGAGCAACGTGCACAGCTGCACCTGATCGGCGCTATGATGTTCGCGGTGCACTGTGGCAGCGCGGAACAGCAGTTCGGTGAAGGGCAGGTCGAAGAGCGCAGCAATCTCTTCGCGGGTCCAGTCGGTGCGGATCATCTGTTTGTTCGTCCTGTTGTGCGCGGGTGGCGGCGCTTTGCACCACCCTTTGGCAAAAAAGGACGCGCGCGTGAAGCGCTATGGCGATCAAATTTCTAGGTCAGATATGCAGCCGGGCGAAATTCGCGACCCCTGCAGCTGGCCTGCGCTCACCGTCTTCAAGTTGCGGAAGCGCACTGGGCGGCGTCAGCGCAGACAAGGCGCGGCTGACGTTGCCCATCGCCTGCGCGTCCAGCGAGTAATAGACCAGTTTCGCCTGCCGTCGTGTTTCGACGAGTCCCGCCTTGCGCAGGATGGCAAGCTGTTGCGAAAGGGTGGGCTGTCCGATTTCGGTCGTTTCCTCAATTTCGCTGACGTTGGTTTCGCCCTTCGCCAACGTCTGCAGGATGCGCAGGCGAGAGGGATGGGCGATGGCTTTCAAGGCCTCCAGCAGGTTGTCGTCAGTCACTTGCGCCGCTCCTGCCAGAACCAGTCGCCGGGATTATCAGCCGCATAGACCGCATCGAGCGCCTCGCCCGGCGGGTTCAGCAGCATGTCGCCTTTCTGCCAGTCGGCGGGCGTGAGCGCGGAACTGCGGTCGGCGGCCTGCAGGGCATCGAGCAGGCGCAGCATCTCCGGGATGGAGCGGCCCACGTTGGGCGGATAGCAGGTAATCGCGCGGATCGTGCCTTCGGGATCGATGAAATAGGTGCTGCGCACGCCCCAGTTGTCGGCATC
>MDTG01205747.1_pt1 | contig 10107 bp, 13 predicted proteins | sample 811421 | NCBI WGS metagenome assembly MDTG01 (sample SAMN05326645, study PRJNA326480) | marine metagenome | isolation source: seawater | place: Pacific Ocean: South East | collected 2011 | reverse complement strand
TATCTTCTGGAAGTTTAGGAGTAATGGGGGTTGCACTTCCATATGCAATTGGAGCTCAGATTGCAAATCCAAAAAAAACAATAGTTTCGATTGATGGGGATTCCAGTTTTATGATGACCTTTGGTGATCTTAAAACAGTAATAGAACATAATCTTCCTATTAAAATATTCATTTGTAATAACCACACACAGGATATGGTAAGAGTATGGGAGAATTTATTTTTTGAAGATAGAATTACAGCTACAACCAATTCGTCCAATCCAGATTTTACAAATATAGCTAACAGTTTTGGTATAACATCATTATCTTGTAATAATATAGATACTTTAGATTCCACTATTGAATATGCAATGAAGTATAAAGGTCCTATTTTATGCGAAATAGAAACTGTTCCTGATTATTGTTTACCTCTTGTTGCACCTGGTAAAGCACTAGATGATATGATATTACTAGACGACACTATTACTTCTCTGGAAGGAGAAGCACCTTGCTAATATTATCTCCAATACATTCCTGGATAGCAATCGTTGCCATAATAACATATACCACTTGGAGTATAATATCTACCAAATGATTTGCCTATTCCATCATATTTTTCTACTGTATTAGGCTGTAATAAACAAACCCATAATATAATAAATAAAATAAAAATAATCATATATAATGGTTGTATATAATTATATTTTGCAAATTAATTTAATGTATATTATATGTATTTATAATGTCTCTTGGAAGTAATTCTAACTTTTTTTGATTTAATTTTTTGTAACATTTAGATATAGTTACTTCAGATGTTTTGCACGCTTCAGCAACTTGTTTTTTTGTTATATTTTGATTAGTAACACTACAAGCCAAGAATATAGATCCTGCTGCAATAGAAGGAGATGTATTATCATTTACCAAATTTTTAAATATTGATTTAATAGCTATGAATTCTGATATATGCTTAATATTGTTTTCTACAGGAAGATTAGAACAATAACGATCTATAAAATCTATTGGATTAGAAGAATTTGTTTTTAATTTATCATTATTTTTTTGAGAAAGACGCCAATTATCTCTAAATTTTTTTATGCCTCTTGTCATATCTTGTAGTTTTATGTTAAAATAGCCAGCTATTTCTTTTGAACTGCGAGGTACGTTTTCATCTTTGCATGCAAAATAAACACACGCTGCTATAATACCGTCTCTATTATCTCCGCGAGAAATATTTACATCTCGAATTGTATTATAAAATTCCTTGGCTCTTTCTATAATAATGGTTGGAAGACCATTCATCTTACTTCTACTTGCAATTCTACAGCAAATTTTATATAAACTGCGTTCTTTATATGGCATTTGATGCCAAGAGTTATATTGGATCATTCTTTTTATTGATTGATTATCATATGCTCTTTGTTTAATTAGAGTTCCAAGAGATGATTGTGGTAACATATAATTTGTAGGCAGACCAACTCGTTCAGGATTAGAATTTTTATTATCACTGTCTCCATAAAATCTATATTCAGCTTCGTGGCTTAGTCGTTTTTGTTGAACAATTCCACAAACAGCACAAATATGTAGACCGTCTTTGTAAATGACTGTATATGTTTTACAATTAGTACATCCGTATTGTTCTTGTAGGTCGTCTGATTCATCAATCGTATTTGTATCAATATTAGAAGCATCTTCTACGTTATTTTTAGTTGAATCAAAATTCTCAAATTGATCCCATAATGTATTATCTATATTATCTGGATATGTATGGTCATTAAATTCTGTACATTCCATTTTTTTTTCTTATTCTTAAGCTTTAATATAAAATTTGCTATCAAATTTATATAATATTATCTAAAAAGACCTCCAAATGAATCTTCTTGGTACTGCTTTTTGTTGTCTTGGTGTATTTTTACATCTTTCTGTAAATTAACCATTTCTTTTCGTTGATTAATATATCCCTCGACTCTTTCTTTTTTAAAATCTAAAGTATATAATTCTCCCGTATAATCTTTATTTAAAATATAATCATATGGTATCATTATAAATCCATTTGTTCCACAATATTTACCGAATGTGGTGGCGGCTATAAACATATTACGTTCTTCTATATAACCTACCAATACAACAGTCAGACCACCCAATTTTTTATCTATTTGTTTATCAGGTATCCACATATAAGAGTCTATTGTTCCTAAATCATAAAATACTGTAAATCCTACTAAAATAGGACAATCATTAGACAATAATATTTTTATAGATTCTAATTCTTGTGTTACTTTATAAACTTCTAAAAATTTAAAAGCACACGCTTTTTCTAATAATTTTTGATCTATTTTAACATTTAAATTACTTGGTGTAGTAGGTATATCATTTTCAGAGCAAAATCCATAATTTAAAATACTCTTAAATATACTATCAAAACTAAATAGAGATTTTACATCTCTATAATATTCAATGTGCTTATATATGTACATTGCAGAAGGTGGAAATATTGGTAATTTATTTTTAAGTAATTTAAAATGTAGTAGATATGTAACGCTTATTATTGGATTAAAAGGGAGCGAATCTATTGATCTAATTTGAGGAAATGATGTACGTAGATCTACATATCCTGGTAAATCAGATTCTTGACTAAATTTTCTTTTAAGTGATTCTGAATTTAGAGTAGTATATTCAAATCCTGGTAAGGAAGGGATCCAATTATATTTATCAAAATAACATTGTCTTGTTTTTTCAATTTTAGTATCATCAGATTTATCTATAGAACAAGGTACAGCGTGGCTTTCAGTATTACCCATAATATATTAAATATCATATTTTTTTAGATATTTATACATACCTATTTAGAAGTCATTTCTCCCATAGTTTATTTTTAATAGGAGTCGCCATTTCTAAAAGCGTATTAATAAACGTTTTATTATTTGTGTATAAATGATCAAGCCAGTGTATATATTCTTCTAATTGTTTTACTGAAGTAACTCCTACAAGAAGATAGTCTATTTTTGCATATAAATAACTATAATAAAAGGATTTTTCTACAATATTTATATTATTTTCATTACAAAAGTTAGTTATTTTTTTACATATTGATTTAATATCGTAAGATGCTGGATGCCAATCTGGGGGTCCAATTGGGGTCAATAGCCCCATAGAAGTAACACCTCCTTGTACTATAGTAACCCCTTTGTCTTTCCATTTAGGAGCATAATTTTTTAGACTATCGTTAATAAGGGTGTAACAACAATACGTTAGAACATATTGTATAGGATAATTATAAATGATATAATCTAGTTGGTTTAAATATAATCCTGAAACACCTATATATCTAATATAGCCCTGTTTTTGTAAATATGCAAGAGCTGGAAGAGACTCTTTAAGAATAATATCTAAAGATGATGCATATTCGATATCATGTAAATATACGATATCAATATATTTTAATTCTAGTCTTTTTAAACTATTAAATACACTTTGACGAATACCCATATAACTATAATCAAAAGTATTTCCCATTCTTCCTGCTTTAGTACTAATAATATATGTTTCTCTGGAGTGTTTTTTTAAACATTTTCCCAAAATATTTTCTGACAATCCGTTTCCATAATGAGGAGCTGTATCTATATATATCAGTCTATTTGTTAAAGCTTTATCAATTATTTTTTTGCATTCTAATTCATCCATTAATTCATACTCGTTGCCAAACCCAGCAGTACCTATAGATAAACGTGTAGTCATTATTATATAAATAATTCTTATTTTTAATATTATATGTAAAATTTAGTTCTATATATAATATAATGGATATCGCTTCTAATATATATAGAAAAATGAAAACAAAACCATTTGTACATAAATTACAAACACAGCAAATTAATAAAAATGAGCTAATAAAAGCACTATTTGAATGTTATAAAAATAACGCTTTTTCTACATTTCCCTATATTTCATATGGATTAGATTCATATTCTTCTATAAAAAATTTAAAAAGTGGTAACTGTATAGCTTTATCTATATTTCTTAAAAAATATTTATTAAATAAAAATATTATTAGTTATTTAATACCTGCAACAATACCACCATATTTGCAAAAAGATGGATATTTAGATTTATCTCACGTTGCATTAGCAATACCTTCATCTGATAAAATTATATATATAATTGACCCGGCATTTTATTTCTTAGAACCTATTGAACTTACAGAAATCATGTCTTCTCCTTCACAATTTAAAATGATGGATATTATGTCAAATAATGTATTTAATATTAACTATTCTATATCTCGAACAGAGGATGCTAAAATATATAATAAATATCAGTCTATTCCAAAAAATACATTTATAGCAAGTTGTCAAAATTCCAGTGATTCTAATGATCATTGGTCTTATATTTTACGTGAAATAGTTAATCCTGAAAATGCAATTGGAAAATTTTTCATCTATATACGCAAACAACCATTCATAGTATCAACTACATTAGAAAATGGATTATGTATAAAAAATATAAGAGTATTTATTCATCCTAATAATACTATTTCTATATATAAAAGAGACGATTTATTATATAGTGGTCCTATAGGAACAATCCCCCATATTATAATAGATTTTCTTAATATAGAACTATCTTCACATTTAAAATATGATTTTCAAAAAACTTTAGATTTAACTGTATCAAAGGCTCCCCCCTTTGAATAACTAATATTATACTAATGGTCCTTTAAACAGAATATTTTAATTATTTTACCATTGACCTCGTCGTAAGAAATCTCATTCTTTTTATTTAGCTTTTTATCTTGTAATAAATTTAATAAATTTTTGTATGTTGAATCTTTATTAGATAGTAATATTTTTCCAGATTCTACTTGTACATCTACAAACTCTTTTAATTTAATTTTTTTTAGATAAGTATCTAATCTCGACCATTTCTTTTTAAATTGATTTTTTTCAAGATGTGATTGAATGTCTTCTACACTATTAAAGGTATTTTCTTCTCCTATTACTTTTGTTTTTCGAACATTTTTACGAATATTTTTTTGATATTCCATGTATCGTACCGTATTTAAATATGTATCCAAGTCATGTTGGTTGCCTCTATATTCTTTTTTATTTTCTATTTTATTTTTAGAGTCAGTTGGATTAGACTCGTTAAATTGCAGTATATCAGTTATTAAATTATCTAATAGCATTTTAATATTTATTATGATGTATTATTTATATCAAAATTAAGTATTGCTTATATTTTAATATATATAAAATTAAATATTTTTTTGGAATAATATAATATAGTTAATGTTAAATATTGTAAAACAAAATTATCCAAACATTTATATAATATTTATATCAATGGCAGTTGCTATATGGTTTAATGGATGCAACATGTTGATCGAACATTATTTTTCAAAAACTCTGAATAATGGGATACTATTATGTACTATATCTTTACTAATATTATATATGGATGATGGTAAAATAAATGAACTTCATAATACAGATGATAAGAATGCCTCTAGAAATGCAGCCGCTATCTTGTCAGCAGGTTATGACTAAAATATTTTAATAATTACACCGATTTATTTTAAAAAGTATAAATTTGATCTTTTATTAAAGGTAAAACTTATAACATATATTATATGATTGATGTTCTTACATCAGACATTAAACAATTAGTAGATGATTTTACAGGTGAATCTCCTAATTCTACGTTAGATGAGGTGACTACTTATGTTATAACTATTTTAGGTGAATTAGGTTTTGATAAAAAGAAACATTTATTTGATAGATTTATTAGACAAGTCATTGCACAATATAAAATTTCGTTATATGGCGAATCTTATAATAATTTTATTATAAAAGATAAACCTGAAATAGTAAAGTATTTAGGAACACTTCCCCAACACGAACAAAGATCACCAGAATGGTACGCCGCACGTATTAATAGCATTGGTGCAAGTGAGTCTTCGACTATATTTGGATTAAATCCTTATGAAACTGAGAATAAATTAATCCTTAAAAAATGTGGTGTAGTAAATCCAGATGATATTAGAAGAATGAAAGTAGTATGCGAACACGGTGTTAAATATGAACCCGTTATACAAGAGATGTATTGTAGAGATAAAAATACAACAATTGAAGAATTTGGAAGTATAAGACACAGTGATGAAACACTTTCTATAGTAACCGCTTCTCCGGACGGAATTACACCTAATGGATGTATGTTAGAAATTAAAGCACCAGCAAAACGTGAAATTACAGGAATACCTCCATCTTATTATTGGGTTCAATGTCAGCAACAAATGCAAGTATGTAAATTAGATAAAGTAGATTTCTTAGAAGTTAAAATAGAAGAGTATATAAATAAAGAGGATTATGAAAACGATAATCAAAACGGAGATATAAATGAGCCTTATACAAGCAGTGGTCTAGATAAAAATGTAGTTATTGAATATCATAAATTAGATTCAGAAAGCAGTTTGGGTTATATTTATCCAGATAAATTATTGAAAACTAATGAAATTAATAAATGGAAAGAATCTATTGAAAAAACCTTAGAAAAATCAGAAAATAAACAGTACCGCCGGATGAGTTATTGGAAATGTAAAAAATATTGTTTGACAGAAATTTATAAAGATCAAGAATGGTGGGATGCAAATGTACATAAATTTAATGAATTTTGGAAAAAGGTTGAATATTATAGGGAAAATGGTCATTCCGGATTATTACCAAAAAAACGAACACCATATACTCCTAAAGTAACCCAATGTCTTATTACAAGCGACGATGACGAACCGTCTCCTCCAAAAAATACTAATAACATCACAAATAATACTAATATTTCTGTTATAAATAGCGTTGAAGACTGTTTAATATGCAGTGATGAAGATTAAATTTAATTAGGTTTAATATATTATACTTGTACTGAGTTAAAGATTAATAATAAAAAAAGAGTCATATATAATCGATGGAACATTTAAAAGATTATACAATGATGAAAAAATTAGGAACAGGTGCATTTGGAACTGTTTATAAGGCCCAACATCGTAAATCAGGTAAGATAGTAGCTGTAAAAGTAGAAGACTCTAATAAACATTCAAGATTAAAACACGAATGTGTTATTTATAAGAGTTTAGATGGTGTTTTAGGATTTTCAAAATTATATGATTTTATAAAAACAAAAGATAAAAATATATGTATAATGGATTATTTAGGACCTTCATTGGAGGATTTGTTTGAATTTTCTGATAAGTCTTTTTCTGTAAAAACGGTATTGATGATAGGAATACAAGTATTAAATAGAATAGAAGAACTACACAATGCTGGATATATTCATAGAGATATTAAACCTGATAATTTTTTAATTGGAATTGGTAAAAAAAAGAGCCGTATTTTTATGATTGATTTTGGATTATCAAAACAAATAATAAAAAATAATAATCATATCGAATATCGTACTGATAGAAATTTTACAGGGTCATTTCGTTATTCATCTATTAGAAATCATAAAGGAATTGAACAAAGTCGCAGAGATGATTTAGAATCTATTGGATATATGTTAATATTTTTTTTAAAAGGAAAGTTACCTTGGCAAGGTCTAAAAGGTTCTACTAAAAGTAAAAGATCTACCTGTATATTTAATGTAAAGAATACTATTACATTAGCCCAATTATGTGAAGGTCTTCCGTCTGAATTCTTACTATATATGAAATATTGTAGATTGTTAAGATTTCATCAAAAACCAGATTACGATTTACTGCGTAATCTATTTATTGTATTATTTAAAAATAATCAATATACTTTGGATTATATTTATGATTGGAATATAGTTGCAAAACAAAAAAAAACCAAAATGATAAAAACTAATACTAACTAAATCTAAATAAACTTTATAAAATTAACTATTTATTAAAATTGATTCTATTATATTAAATTTTTATATAACCAGATATGAAATTAGGTTGGAATATATTTAGTTATATAGGTCTTATATTTGCTATAATATACAGGCTACCACAAATACACAAAATATATAAGACTCGCAGTGCAGAAGATCTTAGTTCGTATTCTTACTTAACACACAATGGCGCCTATATAAGTTTTATATTATACCTTATAGGTACTCATAAGACACATTCAGAATGGGTTTTATGTACATACTATTTTATAGGTATTACCCAAAATTTAGTAATCTATTGCCTAAAAAGGCACTTTAAAAATAAATCAGATAATAATACTCCTTCTGATAATGACCCATCTTTAAATGATCCTTGATTATAATAAATTAAATAAGTTTATTTTTATTTAATTTACTTATTATTGTTCTTATGACATACACTAAAATCGCCGTTTTCAGAATTCTTATTATTTATATTTGTTTCTTCTTCACTAGAATATATGAATATTTCCGAATTAGGTATTATTGTAATATTGTTTGTATTAGGGGATAATAAAGCTTGGTTAATTGAATATATAGGGAGGAACTCTATAAAATCGTCATCATCGTCATAGTTTATTATAATTCCCCTATTAGATACACTACAATAATGGCTTTTCAACCATTGATTATCTTGATTAGACTTATACATACTTTCAACTAAATCAGATCCTAATCTTATATCTAATGGCATTCTATAATTACTAAATTTAATATCTAATACAGAACATAGTTCTTTCATTTTACTTACATTTAATTTTAATTCATTCATTGTTTTTATTTCAATAGTATCCATTTTATTTTATAAAAAAAGAGATTTAATAAATATTATCAATTTTATTACAATATAATCTAACCATATGTCCAACAGTATTCGCAGCTATCTACTCTTGACCCATCTATTGTTATTATTGAAAGTCTATCTGAAATATTAGTCCTACCACAATCGATACAAGTTCCTGGAATATAAATAGATCTTTTGTCTGTTTGATTATGAGTATGTGTATTTATACTATTATCTTCATTTCCAGAAGAAACAGTAGAATCTTTTGTAGGAGAACTCATTTAATATATTAAAATTATATAAATAAGTAATTATATAATCAAATTTATATGTATATAATATATTATGTTTAGTAAAATACAAAATCCTGAAACTGGTAATTGGGTAAATACAAATGGTATAGTAGGGAAACGTGTATTGCGAAATTATCTAAAACAGCTGGGTGGGGCAGTGGCAACAGCACCACCACTACCACCATCACAAATTAAATTAGAAGACTGGCCTAATATAAATAATTTACAAACCGAATACAACCTAATTGATTCCAGTGATTTATCGGAACCTAAATCAGTTACAGATGGTGACTTATTTGAAGGTACATTTAAAGAAGACTTAAAACCAATCATATTAGAATATTTCAAAGAAAATAAGACTGATATATTAGAAAACTTAAAGAAACTAAGACATTTTGAAACAGATGGTGATATATTAGATTATATGATATATGATGCTATATTGCAGGAAATTAATTTATTGTGGGTATTGTGGAATATGAAGTATAAATATGCGTTAAAACACACTACTTTTCAAGAAAGAACAAAACCTACTGTAAGAATAATACTATTGTTTATAAACGATGCAGGACAAGAATTATTTAATATACTTTCAGATTATTTACAAAATGAATTAACAAAAAGCTGCATTGCCAACACAGCGGCGGCGGGGACATCTACAGATTCTTTGGTCGCCAGGCTAGTATTTTTAAAAGAATTAAGAAGTAATATGACTAATTGGATAGCAAAAATTATTTTGTCTAATCCAAGTAAAAAACCTATCCCTGCTGCTTCGTACCGTAAATGCGCTCCGTTGCCTCCATCTCCTCCTGATCCTAAACAAAGCCTCCCGTTAAATCCGTTTTCGACAGAGGCTATAATAGCTGGGATAGATGCGGCGTCGAAGAAACATATGCTGGAGCGGCAGTACGAGAGGCAGGCCGCCGAGGAGATGTTGAGGGAGGAGATGTTGATGGAGGCGTTCGGCATGACGGAGGAGGAGGCAGCGATGTTTGCGGCGCGCGACAAGGCAGAAGCCAAGGCTAAGGCAGCCAAGGCGGCGACGGGGGCGGAGGCGGCGACGGGGGCGGACGACGCCTGATGCTGTTAGAAGAAGGAGTTGTTCCGACATATATTGATGAGGGGGAC
>MDTG01204589.1_pt1 | contig 10107 bp, 15 predicted proteins | sample 811421 | NCBI WGS metagenome assembly MDTG01 (sample SAMN05326645, study PRJNA326480) | marine metagenome | isolation source: seawater | place: Pacific Ocean: South East | collected 2011 | reverse complement strand
TTTGTATAATACTTATCAACTGTATTTCTAGTTAATCCAGTCTGTTGTTTTGGTTTTACCATAATGTTATTAATAATATAAATATACTATTATATTGTTATTGTTAATCAATTTTTCTATTTTATAAAAGTATTCATAATACAGATTCACACAATATATAAAGCTTTCTACTATTATAATACAATACACTAGATAACAAGATGAATTTTTGGTATAAACTTTATGAGAAAAGTTACTATCCTGGCGATACGACGTACTACACAAGAAACAAAGACGGTAAACTTCGTGTTCAAACCAATGCCAAAGAAAATCTTGAATTCAATATTAAATTACAATGCAAATTCTGCGGTAAAAATGGCATTGAATGCAAATGTGATGACATCAAATGCGGACATATGAGATTTTACAAAACAACATTTTTTTAATATAAAATGAAATTATAAGAATGGATTATAAAATAGAAAGACCAAATTTATTTCGAGCCAGTAGTCTGCGTTCTATGCTTGACGCTATCAATGGCGAGAAAGATCATATTACCGAAAAAAAAGAAAATAATAAAGAAAATGAAACAAAAGAAATTGAAAAATTAAGTTTTTTTCATAAAGATGGTTTAGGTCCAATGGTCGGCCTTGCCTCAGGTATAACATTTTTCGTCTTTGAAACTACATACGGAATAAAAGGACTATACTTTACGTCAACATATATAATTAATCATAAATGTCCACACAGTTTTATATGGTATTATCTTTTAAACACGCTAGTGTTTGTAAAAACCTTATTTTATTTCAATATTAAATTACTTAATGAATTACAAGATTACACAAATATCATTTACTTTTTGTTTTTATGTATGATATACAGTGGAACAAGCTGCTATTGGGGATATAATGAAACACATAACCTTTGCATTCAAAATGAATTCAAAAAAACAAAATTGCTCACTTATTCAATATTGTATACTTATCTTCAAGGAACTATGGCTATTCTTTTAGCCATTCCTATTGGCAGCTGCGTAAAACAAAAAATGATAACAACACAAGTATAAACATAAATTTTTTATTTATTATAATATTATTATTGGTTATAATGAATCATTGGAAAACAGCGCGCACTCCTTGGGACACCATTGTTGAAATGGGATATTTAACAAACCTTATTTATGATTACGCTAAAAATTGGAAAATCGATAAATTCGACAAATTAAGCGAGTTTTTTGAACAAGAAGAAAATAACGCGAATCTTTGTTCAGAAGACAAAACTGTTTTATTGTCATTAAAACAACGCTACCCTGATGGTAAAATTCTTAAATTCTTCTCAAACGAGGCCGATATGCAATGTGTAATTGGAGAGAATCCTCACAAAAAAAGATACACACTAGTATTTCGTGGCTCGGAAAGCGTGTGGGATTGGTTATATGATTTAATGGTGATTAAAACAACAATTTTTAGTAATGTCAGCGTCCATCGCGGATTCTACAAACAATTGATGAACAATCAAACATACTACAAAATTTCTCAATACATGCAAGTTCTAATCGATAGACATCCTGATTGGAGTTGGTATGTTTCGGGTCACAGTCTTGGTGCTGCTCTTGCAACATTATCAGGGTTTCTATACTCAAGACAATTTCCTACACAAAAATTTACAGTTGTTTCTCTCGCCTCACCTAGAGTTGGAAACTCTCATTTCAGAGACCAATTCAATAATCAACCAAACCTAAGGCATTTTAGAGTATGCAATTACAGAGATTGCGTCACTGCAATGCCGATGTTTTGGTACTGTCACGTCGGAAGAAATTTATATTTTGATACAAAGAAAAACAGTTGGTTTGATTATGGTTTTAGTGCACCATTTTCATATTATTTACACAATTGTTGGAATCCATATGACCATTCTTGCTCATTATATGTTAAATCATTAGAAATCAAACGCGACGAGTTATTAAAAAGTCAAAAATTAATTGAAAAAGCGAAAGACAGAACTACAGTATCGGAATGCACAGCCTTAACACTTGAAAACAACGGTGACATCGGTTACAATGATGGTGGAGGAGAAAAAGAAGATATAATACGCGAAACTGCATCAATATAATTCTTTTTTGATATTTATATCTTAATTTAAATATCAAAATTACAATAATGAACCAGTAGCACCTACATCTAATGGTTGATCACCATTCTTTTCGTCTTCAGATTTAACTTTAACAGTTCCATCTTCTGGCACTTTTTCACCTTGCACATATTGTCTACGTAATGCGTGTAACATCGCTGTAAATATGGTTGTGATTAATAAAATTTCTGTAATATCTTTACCAGGGTTTATGAATGTGAAATCAAAGAAACTCGCAGTTAACACAAAATTAATAATAAACTGCGCGCGAATATCAGTCATAAGTTCTAATACAGCTGGTTGTAAATCCATTACGGTGTATCCTGCAAAAATCGCAGAAAGAAGAAAAAGAACTATTTTTACAAAACGCATTCCTTTATAGAATACTTGATCGCGAGACATTTTTAATTTAAACATTTTATTCTTATAATATTAATAAATATTAATTTTTTGGTTTATAACTTTACCATAAATAGATATGACTAAATATTTTAGCGTTGTAAATTCCGCCTGATTTTTTAATTTCTTTTATAGTTGCTTCTCGTTTATTACTGATACCCGAATGTCTTGAAAAATAATTATTGCGTCTTCGAGGATTACCGTGATTTTTTTTGGTATACTTACCGACACCTGTGCTATCTTTATACTGTTCATAATCACTCGCTCCAAAATGTATAATTCTTGTATCTTTGGTATTTTTATTTCTAACATTCGCCATATATTTCTTATCGGGATTAGAACTGGGTTCAATATTAACAATGACTTCTTTCATTTTTAGACCATAATGTTCACCACCGCGAGTTCCACCGCCTTTCTGAACCTTAAACTTTTTCACTCGGTTTGTTCTTCTTTTCTCTCTACGAGCACGTTTGATTTCTTTATTCTTAAGTTCATTAAATGTTGTAGGTGTTTTCGATGTGATTCTACGTGTAGGTCTGTAAACATCGCTTTTAAATTTGTAACCAATATTTCCGCGTTGATTTTTCCATTCTTCGCGAAACCATCGCGATAAACCTTTTTTTTGCGTGCGTTTTCCAATATATGGCGACTTGCTAGCACCATATTTATCTTTAAAACTTTTTTTATATTCTTGAACAAGAACACCACTTCGGTAAGCACTATGTTTTGGTATATTCTTATAAACTCGTTTTTTAACTAAATTATACATTTTTTGATCTTTGGGTTCTGGCATTATATATATTATAATGCCAAATTAATTTATTTTAAATTAGTGTGATACTAACATTAGATGAATACCGTGATACATTGCTGTCATAACAGCCAACACTGCTAATATCGGATACGTCAAAGGATTAACTTTTCCTCGATAATATGCAATATATAAAAGTAATGGAACTACCAATATAATATGCGAAACGTAAATAAAAATTTGTTTACGTTGTGTGTCTATTGATGTTTCTTCGTGTGTTTCCTGTTTTTTTTCGTGTGCACCAGGTTTAAAAATTTCTGTAACACCTCCCACTTCACCACGTTTTAAAGGTAATATATCACAACCAAAATAATAATCATACCACGCCATTGCTACGTATGAAACAACAAATATAATAAATAAAACAACACTCATCATTAATTTAGATTTAATAATTGGTTTGTATAAAAATAATGCCATAATAATTAGAGAAAATACTATGCATTTTTCGTTTAAAACAAAAGGTCGTCCAAAAAGTCCTCCAGCCATTATATAAATACAGGTTATTTTATTTATATAATGTATGAGTGCAGATAAACTAATAGATAAAAATATAAAGGAATTTATGGATACTATAATAACAAAAATGGAAATACTAAAACCAGAAACCATTCGATCATATAGTAATGACAGTTTGGATAATGTTTCTTTATCAGATTTTCTACCAAATAGTGATGATGCTAGTTTAATAGTTCGTTTGCCACCTTCTCCAAATTCAGTTAAGGAAAAAAGAAGAAAAGAAGAAGAAAAAAGAAAAGAAGAAGAAAAAAAAAATAATCAAGCTAAATCACCCAAAAGTGTTTTCTAATCCAATTTCCAATTGAAGAAATCCATTGTCTTTATATTGTTCATATACTTGGCTTACTAATGCCGATGACGGTGATAAAACTTGTTTTTTACTAATAAAGAAAAACATAGCTTCACTATCTTTTACATCCTTCATATTTTTACGAATTACATACGATAATTGTCCCATAGTGATTTCAAGTGGAACTAAATACTTACATTTATCCAAATTTATGCGTTTATCTTTTCGAACAACAAGAATAGGAACTCGATCAGGATGTGATGCTAAAATTCTGTCTGCACATTCCTGTGTTTTTTCTGTAATATTTGTATCAATCATCTGCGGACCAGCCTCCGATACGTTTTTAACTAAATTTATTAAACCATCCATTTTAAATTATATCTTATAATTATATTTAAATTAATAATAATATAATTATATGGTCCAAGTAGCAGGAACACGCAAGTTGTATTGTTTCATAGGCTCATCTAATAAGCAGTTAAATTCAATTACGAAATTATAATTTGTATCTTTAAAATCAACGAGACGACCATCGTGAAATCTAAATCGAAATAACAATTTTTGTATGCTCTCAACTGGTGTAGTAAAATGACTCATCATATATGCTAAAGAACCATTATTAGAATTTGTTAATAATGTAGTTCCGTCATTTTTAAGCGGAATTTTTGCAAACGCATTCTTAATCATACCACGATAATCATTATTATACATATTATTAGTAGCTTCTGCATAAGGAGCTATTTCTGATAAACTGTTATATTTATCAATATCTAAATATATATCGGTTTCACCATATATGCTTGACATATTAGGAGGACTTAGATAATGTACAGATGTATTTGCTGCGGCAGTATTAACTGCTGGCGTAATCCAAAAACTTGTTTCGTGATCTAAACGAGCGCCACTAGCATTATTTAAAGCACTGGACGAAACAGAAGATTTAGAAAATCCCAAATAAAACGGTAATCCCCATTTAGTATATTGATCCCAAACAATTTTTTGTTCACAATCAGTAACATCGTATAAAATTTTAGTATCACACGTAATCGAAAAATTATCAAAGCGATTACCAAATATGAATGTTCTCTTTACTTCGTTATATTTAACTACAAAGTAAGCATAATCGTGATCAACAGCTATTGCACTTCCTCCAAGAGTGGCACTTTGGTCTGCTTTAAGAAATGTTGTAACTGCCTCATTCATACGATTAGTTAGAATGTTAGCCATTTGTTCATTTGTGTAAACACCCTCATCAATAGATATTGTATAATTGTTATCTTTGTTAACATTCAATTTATTTTGAATGTTGTTGTATGCAACATCATAATTATTCGGGGTAATTTTAAATGTTAATTTTATATTTTGATAATTATTTGTAAAAGTATACAAATTATTAGGAACTGAAATATTAATAAGTCTCATTGATTGGACGTTTTTAATCGCTTCGGGTAATCTAACCTCAAATCTATTAGAATTTTTCCATTTTTTTACATCACGATCTTCAGAATGTATAGAAACTAATTTTCGATCAAGCACATATGTTTGTTCTCTTCTAATGACAGGTTGATTTGTGTAAGTGTTTAAATGACTCATTTATACATTAGACAGATTTATTTTTTAACTAAATAATTAATATATTCTATATATAATTATATACTAAATGAATGCTGCTGTACTTAATTTCTTTATACTAATGACTGTTGGAATTCTTATAAGATATAAATTCAATCCCGATGGAGCAACATGGGGATATGGAATTATGATTGTATCCTTGGCAGGCATTATATTGCAATCAACCATTTTAAAAAGTTTAGAAGAAAACAAAGAATCGCTCGGATTAGTTTCATCACTAGGTGTTGTATTTAAATCTATAATTGGTGGTCAATTTGCTTCATTTATGCTTCTTATTAGTTTATTATGGTTATATACTATTTATAACAAACATCAAGTGGTTATTAAAAATAAGAAAACACCTGTTCAATTTGATGAATTTTCTGATATGTCGCTTATGGTTATATCAATACAAGTTTTTCTTCTTTATATGAGTTTATCAAACCCGGCAAAAACTCTTGGAAATTTACCGCTTCCTGCTAATGTTCTTAAAGGATTTACGGCGTCATTAAACTCAACAATGATTTTAATTACTATTATGAATTGCTTTATTATTGGTATTATGCACATAATTATGGAGTATTTTAGAACAGATGGTTAACTGATGAAAACTTAAATGTTAAGCCAAATTCAATATTATTTTCCCATACTCCAGATATTTTTAATATAATTTTATTTCCAGGATGAACAGAATCCGATGAAAATAATTTTATATGTCCTGTTTTAAGTTGCTCAGAAATATTAAATTTCATAATTTTATTTTGAATATTTAATTTTTGTAACAAACTTTTTTCCAATGAAATAATTTTTGTAATTTCATCCATATTTTTATTCACATCAAAAATACATTTGTATTTATTATAATATCGTTCAGTATTTGTAATAGTAATTGGTATATCAACAAATATACCATTCATACTAAACATTTGACTAGAATAAATAATTCTAATAAAAATACTGTTATCAATAACAGTATTTTTAATAGCACCTTGAAAAAATACATTATCAAGATTTACCGTGTTAATATTTGAGTACATATTAATCATATTAACCATTAGTTTGCTATATTATTAATATATCTGTCCAATTGTTTTTAAGTCGATTGTTCGAGACGCATAATATAATAAAGTAATCGTACTGTATTAATATCACAATCACCTATGGTTTCCATATTATTCATTGCATTATCACAATCATTCATTATTTTATTCAATTGTTCATGTTGTAATCGCAAATATTCTTTCCAAAGCTTATAAATTGTTGGATGTGAAACCTTGTAATTCTCTAACCTAGAGAGAATTTCACCATATTTATGGTCTATTTCATTCGTTTCAGTCGACATTTTGATTAATGATATAATTAGAAATAAACATTTATGTAAAAATAAAGAATAAAGATTCTAACTAAATAATACCATACGTATATGAAATTTTATGAAACACATTTTGAAGAATATATTGATAAATCAGAAAATATAAATTTACATCCAAAATTTCGAAAAGAAGTTGATGCTATACCATCAAACATAAAGGATATGAAAAATTTAATTGTTTATGGACCTAAAGGTATTGGCAAATACACGCAAGTTTTAAATATAATAAAAAAATACAGTCAAAGCAAATTAAAATATGAAAAAAAAATTACAATTTTATTCAATAAACAACCATATTACATTAAAATAAGTGATATTCATTTCGAAGTTGATATGGGATTACTTGGCTGTAATGCAAAATTATTGTGGAATGATATTTTTAATCATATTATTGATATTATATCAACGACAAAACATAAACAAGGTATCATTGTATGTAAAAATTTTCACGAGATTCATAGTGAATTATTGGAAATTTTTTACAGCTATATGCAAACATTTCACAAAGATAACATATTTTTTAATTTTATTATTGTTTCCGAACATATAAGTTTTATTCCTGATAATATTATTAATTGTTGCAAAACAATGAGTTTATCGAGACCAACAAAGACTAATTATAAAAAATGTATAAAAAATAACATTCCAACGAACTTAAAAGTAAATAAAATTACAAATATAAAATATCAAAAAGCTGGCATAAAAAAAAATATTAATCCCTACAAAAAATTATGTGACCCGATAGTAGAAAAAATTATAGATGTTAATGAATTGAAATTCTTACAATTTCGAGATTTTTTATATGATTTATTCATTTATAATCTATCAATCGAAGAATGTGTTTGGTATATTTTATCTGAATTATCACAAAAAAAACAGTTGAAGGATATAAATGTTTTAGATTTAATAACCAATACATATAAGTTTTTCAAATTATTTAATAATAACTATAGACCGATTTACCATTTAGAAAGTTATATGTTTTATTTAACAAGAAAGATACATGGATTTAAATAAAGCTTGTAACATTTTACATATTGAAATATCTGACATATCAAATAAAAAAAAAATAAGGAAAGCATATCATCGTCAGGCTCTTAAATATCATCCTGATAAATATAAAAATAATGAAAATAGTGATGATAATAACAATATCAGTCCTGAAGAAAAATTCAAAGAAATACAAGAAGCCTATGAATTTTTACAAATGTATTCAGGTGAAAAATCTTCAGACAATTATACAAGAGATTATAAACATTATGTGAAAGTATATGTTTCTAGTTTATTTCCAAATGATATCGTTGATAAAACAGTATTGGACACGATTATAGATAAAATAATTAAAAAATTTGAAAAAAAGTCGATAGAACTTTTTCATAAATTATCAGGTGAATCATTTATTGAGTTATTTTCGTTATTGAAAAAGAATATTTATATACTTAATCCAACTCTAGATGACTTGCTTAATAAAAATGTATTTCGTTTACAACACGAAAACCAAGAATTTCTTGTACCTTTGTGGCAAAGCGAGATTGATTATGAATACGAAAACACAAATTTAACAATAAAATGTATACCTGAATTACCTGATCATATTACGATAGATCCTGATAATAATATTCACATTTCTGTGCGAATTTCTCTCTACAACCTATTTCAAAAACAGCAAAACAAGATAACAATCCCTGTTGGAAACCAAACATTTGATATTTTATTAGAAGACCTTACAATTAGAAAACATCAAGAAAAAAATTTTGAGAATTGTGCCATACCTCAATTTGTAGAAAAAGACATTTTCAATGTAGAAAAGTTATCGAATATTATTATTCATATTGAAATAATTGAAATTAACGAAAAATAAAATGTAAATAAAAAATTTATTTACATTTTATAATATTCTACTTTAACTACTATTCTACTTTTTTTCTGGTCTTTTTCTGGTTTTTAATTCTACTTTTTCTGGTCTTTTTCTGGTTTTTAATTCTGGTCTTTTTCTGGTTTTTATTTATATTTATTCTTCAGTCGTCGCCTTCTTCTTGCGTCGCACAACCTTCTTCTTCTTAGGAGGGGGAGGGGTAGCAGGCTTTGCCTCCTCTTCCTCCTCATCATCATCATCCGAATCAGCTACAAACACGCTATCAGTCTGTGCCTCAATCTCATCTGTAACTGCAGCATTTGCCTCCTCCTCAGCATCACGCTGATCAAGACTTTCCATCTGCTCCTTGTCATCATCGTCAAGACGAATGAAGCACGAGCCAGTAATGCGGACAGGCGGGCGGACGATGGCCTGAACAAGCGACCAGGTTACGCCAAATTTACCGTTTGAGAAGTAAATACCGCCACACTGGATAATAGTAGCTACGTGAGAAGTCTTAGTGATAATATCCGCAGGGCCACCATCACATCCATCACGGCAATCACCCTTAGCCGGAGTGAATAGAGCCTGCTGTTTCGTGTTGTAGATTTCACACGAAAACTTCTCATCCCAGTAATCAAGCTTGACACGAAGCGTCGGCATACGAGTCATATCAGGCTCACCAGTCTCCTTGTCCTTGGGATAACGAAGCATAGGGTTCATAAGAGCCTCACAAACATCGCGAGTCATTTTAGATTTGTTAAGCCACTCCTTAGAGTTAGCCATAACATCCTCAATTAGTTTATTCTCAAGAGCCTTCATATTTTCGAAGAATGCGCTAGTGGAAGCGCTCTGATAGTTCTCAGAAGGAAACTGAAGAGACATATCATAAGTCTTGCGACCAGAATCTTCATAATCATTCTCATTGACACCCCAAGTAAGCATAAGAGGAGTGCTAATAGTAAGTCGGCGAGCAGACTTATCAAGAACCTTTACAGACTTGCCGCCGCTCTTGCGGACAGTCATAGCGCTGTATTGAATATCAGCGGAAACATCAAGATTAGTGCCGGGAGTAATGAGTTCAGTTGCGTTCGACATAGTTATTTGTTTGAATATGTATATATCCTATGGCCATTTCTCTA
>MDTG01033140.1_pt1 | contig 10107 bp, 3 predicted proteins | sample 811421 | NCBI WGS metagenome assembly MDTG01 (sample SAMN05326645, study PRJNA326480) | marine metagenome | isolation source: seawater | place: Pacific Ocean: South East | collected 2011 | reverse complement strand
TTTTGTTCATATTTTGCATTGTTATTACTTCCTTTGCATTTTCTTAATTTCAGAGAACCCGCCGTTCTCTCTTTCCAGGATCATCCGTGCATTGCACGAAAATAAATCTCTGGGATTTGGCGGTTACATTAGACAAGGGATGGTTATCACTGTTGATAACTTTATTGAGCATAGGAAATCGAGTCGCATACAAGCGATTTCTGATAATTTCAGATGTTCGATTTCCTTTGATTTCTTGCTCCAGTCCTCCGTTTTTAGCCATTCCAAGCCACATGTCAATCTAGGGTACCCTGCGTTCCCTCTAATTGCTGGAGTCAGCTTAGGATATTTGAATCCATCACTAAAAATGTACGATTAAACAGAACATCAGGGTGTAAGACGTGTTCGCTCTGCCTTAAAACGCGCTGCACCTAAGAAGTGGCGGATAGGGATAATGATAGTTGATAGAAGAAGTATAACGAAAATGGCAGGAGACCAAAATGTAATTCCACGACCGATTGAAAGGAAAATCATCCAACCAACAAACAATGTCATCCAAATCCCATACCTCCTGGCATACAGTGCTGTTCGATCTCTGACGATTTCATCAGAATACAATTGTGGGGTCTCCTCGGCAGAGACAAAACCCTGCTCAACTCCGCATCTCACACATACAAGATATCGGGGGCCGTTGCCTGTAATGAACTGATCTTGGGGATAAACGCCCCGACAGTATCTACAAGTCGCCATTCGCTCACTCAGTCTGTCGCAGAGGTGTAATCTCCTTCAACTCTACTATTCATTCTAGGATGATTCATCGAGTATTTCTCTTCGATTATTTCTTGTCTGAGAGAAAGGAATGTCTGGAATATCAAACGGCCTTCCGGGCTTCCACAAGATTCTGGATGAAATTGTATTCCGTGGACTGGCCTGTTTATTGCTTCTACACCCATTATAATGCCAGCAGGATCTACCCATGCATTAGAACGAAGAAGGGGGGATGATAGAGGCTTAGGTTCCTGAATACTCAAGCTATGATATCGCATCATTACAGGTGATGGATCCAAATCAACAAATAATCCTGATGAAACATGCTGAATTCGAGTGGGAACTCCATGCACAGCACCCGTAGATGTTCGTCTCAAATCCCAACCAGCAGCGATGCCCAACGCTTGATGGCCCAAACAAAGGCCGAGTGTTGGCAATGGGTTAGGATGTTCTAATGCCCACCTAGCGAAAGCCATCGATAATGGACTGTTTTCAGGAGATGATGGACCGGGTCCAATGACAATATGTGTGGGCTCATATTTTTGTATTATTTCTGATACAGAATGATTAGTATCTGGTCCTCTTCCCGGAATTACTTTTACTGTTGCACCACAAATTCGCAATTCATCAACGATATTCCAAGTAAATGAATCTAGATTATCTATAAATAATACACGAATTGGATTTTCAAAAGGTATTTTGATGTCTCTAATCGTTTCGGATCTTAATCTATCTAACAACGATTCTGTCCTCTCGTCTATGGGTTTTATTGCTCGAATAGATGGAAATGAGGATATTGTTTCACGATAGGTTTCTGAGGATTTATTGGGCCAGCAGGCATCAATCAATGCACTTGCCTTCAGCTTAGCTTCATCGACTTCAGACGCTGGATTGGACTCTACTGTAATGCCTCCTCCTGCCTTGATGGTCGCAAACCATCGGGATGATTGATGTTTAAACTCAATCGTCCGAATCAAAATATTCCATATGGACTGCGAAGTCAATGGGTCTACATAACCCATCGATCCTGTCCACGATCCTCTGGGTGCCTCTTCTAATGTGGAAATAGAGGCTATTGTTACATCCTTGGGGCATCCAGTAATTGAGCCTCCAGGAAAAAGAGATTGTAGTGAATCAATACAATCTAAACCCGTACGATAGTTTCCCTGTATAGTGCTTACTAAATGATGGACGTTGGACAAGGATTCAACACGCCAGTCGGACCAAAGAGTCGTACCTGGGCTTGCTATCTTACGGACATCATTTCGCTCTAAATCGACCAACATCATGTGCTCAGCAATTTCTTTTTTGGATTTCAACATTGCCATTATCTCTGCTTTATCTGCTTCCTCTCCGTCTCCTCGAGGACGAGTGCCTTTGATTGGCCGGGTATACACAGACGTTTGATCGGTTTCCAAAAGTAACTCTGGACTGCAAGACACAATTGCAAGACCTAAATCTGGAGAATGCATCCATGCAGAATAGGGTGCAGGGTTTACAGAATCTAGATTTTCAAAGACATTCCAAGGATGAATCTGAGAATTACCCGACCATGTTCGACCATAATTAGCCTGGTAAATGTGACCTCCTCTAATTGATTCGATAATCTGCCGTATCTTATCAGCATGATGATTATCGGAATTTGTTAATGGTTCTGTGTCTCCATCTAGAAATACAGATTCCTGAGATTCAGATGGCAAAATATCTGTAATCTTTGCCCACGGGTGAGTATCTTCTGCAACAAGATGAAGGCTATTGGATGAACGATTATGAAAAATATATCCCGAAATACGATACTGAATTCCTAGGACCGAGTGTGGAGTAGGTGGGTTTTTGATTCCAACAGGAGATGTCCATTGTACCAAATCATATCCTAACAATCCACCAACACTGCCCAAACTAGGCATTCCGCTAGGGGATTGTTTACATTCGTGTTTACAAGTTAATCTCATTGCTTCTGACAAACTTTCTGCAGAATGTGTTTCTACTGTGACCCATTTCGATGATTGCCATTCTTGATGTTTAACAAGAAGAGGTGTCGGATTCTGAAAAAGCAAATCACCATCTAATGGTTTATGATCAACCAATGATGAGATATTTTCTGGCTGAACAAAAAGGGTTCTGTGGGTGGGAGAGCCCATCAAAAGTGATGATTGAGATATATCAGAAATGGGGCCTCCTGAGTGTAATAATAGTTCATCGGGAGCATGTTCCGGTAAGCGAGATCGGCGCAAGTTTCTCTGTATTGAAATCAATGGCGATTCATCGGTTAGAGGTGGTAAGTCTCGAACAATCATAATATCACCATTCTACGATTCTTGCCATGCAATTTTCAATGCTTCTGAAATTATATCTATCAAACAGTTCCCTACCGGAATATCTACATTATCTATTTCCCCAATTTGAAGAACTCCTATTCCTGTCCCCACCAGTACAAATTCTTTGCATCTACGAATCATTTCTTCGGTCAAATATGCCATACGAAATGGTATTCCGTTTATCTCTAAATGATTGGAAATAAGGGAAATTGTCACAGATTCAACAGCCCCATGTTCTGGTCCCGGGAAATATGCCCACCCATTCTCATCCAGAACTATTGGAGTCCCTCGATCCGCATCTATAATTGCATGACCATCAACAAGTAGGGAAATATCGGCACCTGAATTACTCGCTAGTTCTGCAGCTTCCAAATACGGCTGCCAATTTCCATGTTTGATACCACGGAAACGTCTTGGCCATTTTGGAGCAAGATGTGTGACGGCACTAATTGGAGATTTTATGGGATTCAAGGGGCGAGTTTCACAACTTGCCTCTCCACCTGACGACCATGCTAGGCGAGCAAGTCCTTCCGTTTGACCAAAATCTTTAATCGATTCTGAAAGGAGATTTGAAACTAATTCTACGTTTAAATCCGGACACCCGACCTGCATTGAAGCTACCTTCAAACGGTTCAAATGGCGATCTAATGCGAGAACCTTTCCGGTTTCATTGAATCTGCATGTCGTGAAGACAGATGAGGAAGGGGTGCTGTCCACCATGGATAACCATACCACCCATCAAACATTTATTTTCTGAAATCAAAGCAAGTCATCGAGGAATGACATATCCAAATCATCTGACTTTGGCTCCCCTGAACGAAGGGCCTCGGCCGCACTTTCTAATTCAAAGGCATCTAGATATCTGTCATTATTATCATCATGATGACGGGCCTCTTGGATTAACAGGTCTTCGGAAGGGAGAGAATAATCGCGCACTAGATCCTTAGCACTGTCTCTCGAGTAACTATAATCACTTACGGGAGCGATTTGTTGCGGGGTTATATCTTGAGGTGGTGGGGGGGTTGTTTGCGGTAGTCCGGGAGGAAGTTCTACGTCGGAAGGAGTGTCGTCCCATGCAGCCTGTTGCGGGATCCCATATGTTCCCTGGGCGAGATGTGCCCAATCATCGGCTGGGTCTTTACGTCGAACAACAACTAGTGCGACTAATGCTATCATTATCATTATCATCAGTAATAGAATTATCAAAGTCTGTGCATTAAAGAAATCTGCCCACCATGCTGCGTCCTCGGTATCCCCTGGATTAGGGGCACTTGTTGAATCCCATGGAGAAAGGGCACGAGGTGTTACTCCTGTTCGATGGACTTCGTCATCATGTGCAACCACCGCTATGTAATGGGGTACGTCATTGCAAACTGCGTCTTGTGTTTCATTACTATCTTCGCCACATATTGGTGTAAACGTCCATGTATCTTCTACAATATATGATTCAACCAATGTTGCCTCCCTGGTATCCTCAAACGGCTCCAACGATGCATAAATCCAGTATGTTCGAACATTTGGATCATCCTGAACAAGATTCCAATCTGCCTTAATTTGATTTCCTTCATCTGTCCATTGTAAAACAATTCCAGAAATTTCAGGTAGGTGAAGCCCAGGATCAAGTAAAGAATTGTCAATTGGTGAACGACTAGATGTTGCAAGATCAGTATAAAGTGCATTTCCTGATGAATCAACTGGGACAACTGCTACCCAAGTCAACACCCCTGGGCTTAGTGGTAGAGGTTCACCATTTTCTTCCATCATTGAAGAATATATCTCTACTGCTGCGGGTAACTCAGGTGAACGAGATAATTCGAGGGCCGGCTGCATTGATGATGCATCGGTGAAAGGTAATGCAGAAGTGAAGACAAGGTACCGGTCAATATCACTTGCCAAACTGAGTTCGAAAGCAACATTCAGACCATTGCCGAGATCATCAGGACGGTCGTTTAGGGTGGGTGCGAGTAAACGATTAGGAGGAGTAATGTCCCCACGATTGTCGATTGTAACCACGTTTACAGTCTCGAGTTGGGTCAAGAAGGCATTACCTGAAGTGTCATGGGCTGAAACGGAAACATACAAGGTAATGTCTGGGGTAATGGGTGATGGGGTTGCCCCACTAACCGAACTACCACCTAACAATGCGGTATCGATCGTAACTTCGATGCGCTCTTCATTCCACCTTCTTTGCTCAACTATAACCAAACCACAAGATGCAGGATCAGATTCACAAACATTCCATTTAGGGCCTACTGCAGATACGGGATGTTCAGAAACCCATACAGTATAATGATCTAAATCTCGTTCAAATCCTGGTGTCCAACTTACATCAATGCTCGTACCATCGTCGTCCGGGGTATCCCACGCTTCTACGTCTTGGACTCTATTCGGGGGATCTGGTCCAATATTTGCAAGTGAAGAAGCTGAGACGATAGTAACATTCTCTGTATCAGAATTGTCCCAGAAGTCCACTGCAACCACTGCAAACCAGTGTACTATTCCATCCTGAATTGGTCTACCAACAATATCGCTAACAGTAATTCGGATCATTCCATCTCCTGGTGGACCCTGTTGACCACCAGGTCTTCCTGGCGGTCCATTACCGAAATTACACGCCGGGACATACTCAATAATATCCCAACCGTCGAGATTATCGGGGATCGTATCAGAATCTGCAACTTTACCGTAAACTGCATAGTACGCACAATCGTCCTCCTCATTTGCTGACCATTCTAGGGTGATTCTGCCGCCCTCATCCTCGGGTGCATCAAATGCATCAAGGTCTTCTATTGGTGCAGGGGGTATCCCATCATCAACTTCGCTAGTCCATACAATTGGTCCGATGATTGTAGCATTCTCAGCATCATATTGACCTGCTTCATCCGTACATACTAGACCCATCCATGTCATACGATTAACTGGAATATTAATCGCAGTCAAATTTGCTTCAGAATGAGGGACGTTCAATGCTCTAAATTCTGGTAATCCAAGGACATTTGTAATTGGTGCAGGAGATCGCCACACCTGCATGAATGCAGGATCTAATTCCGTACAAGCCGACCATTCCAGAATCATCTCTCCTTCCTGGTCTGGATTCATTGTCGCATTCGCCCAGGCAGGTGCTGCAGGAACATCATCGATTGGAATCGCAAAGGTTCCAAAATTCGAGGGGTCGCCTAGTTGAGCTCCTGAATATTCAGTGACTATGCTGATTCCATACTCTTTTCCATTTTCCAATGGTTGCCCCATTGATGTAGTAAATTCTGCAGCAACAGTGCCCCATACGGGAATACGAGCATCAAAGGTTACTTGTGAATTCGGGGCACCTGATGACAAATCTGAAGATGATAGTCCGTTAGGATACTCAGATGTCTCCCAGATGTAAACTCGATATGCAACCCATCCGTGATCAGTGGATGGGGACCATTCAGCGATGAGTACCTCGCCACCATCGTTTGGTCTATCATAAAAATCCAAAATTTCAGTTGGCTGTTCATTACGTTCCCAATCATAGGTCATTCGGACCCACATTGACCCATTTGATGGACTCTGAAGTTGGAAGTGCACATTTCGACCGTCGGGGGTCATGGCTGAATTTCGAATTGCATCCTGTAAATTACCCTCTAAGCCCACATCTAATGATGCAAGGTCCCAAATTCCAGTATAATTCAATGATGTTGTTGACATCCAAGTGGCAGCCCCGAGTACTGGACTGACTGAAGTGATTACATTCTGAACAAGTTGAAGCCCATTTGGACCTTCTGCACCAATTGATGAAAGTGGAATCGGAGAATCTGGAGATGCGAGTACAATATTTCGGCCGGGGGAAGTCTGATTTGTGATATTAATCGAGTTGCCGCCTATCAATACATTCAGTGGTGAGGCCCTTCTACTGCGGAATCTATCTTCCTCGATATGAGAAATGGGGCTGAAGAGGTGAAGACCATCTGGCCCCACAGTCGCTAGGCCTGATGAATCGACATAGGCACTATTTTGGTTTGTTACCGGAATTTGGTCATCTACTCCATGATCGCCATTTGCTGCTAAGTATGTAATACCAATATTAGTCAAACAAATTAGGTCTAACCCGTTACTAACCATAGTTGAAGGAGGATAACCCGCCATAGTGAATGGATTTGGGCCATCTTCCATTGAACCTGAAGTTGCATTCCAGTGAACTGTAGGCGCGGTAGCAGTCGCAATGTGAACACCCCAATTATCCGCAGTGAGAGAGATTACGTCGTTATCTGGAATCATATCTATTGCCCGAGTTGTTGTTGGAATCATAGTATTTTGAGGGACTTCGGCGTATCCTGGCCGAGTGATTCCTTGACCATTGTGAGCAACCAAAACAGTTGCAGGGAAAGACGTCGAGACACCACTTGAATCAACAATTGTTGTTTGGGGTACCATCGTAAAATCTGAAACCAAAGTGCCCATCAAGCCACTCTGAGTAGTTAATGTCCGTACAATAGACATGTTTGTAGTGTTTAATTCAACTAAGCCGCCATGGGTCCCTAGTAGTAAATTACCATTTGAGGATTCGAGGCGAACAACAACAGGATTCGGTAATCCGTCTAAAAGTGTAAAAGGATCTTCCCAATCTTGTGTTGTTGCATTCCAGATACCTAAACCAGCGAGGGTAGCTACCCAAATCCTTCCATCGTGTTCAATGAAATCGAATACATAATTGCTCGGAAGTGCAGCAAGCAGTTTTCCATCTACGAAAGAAGAGTTGGTTGTATCGTAAACTTGTACCCCCGTGGCAGTGGAACCGGTTCCCATCAATCCAATAACCAAATCACCATTCCATTGGGCTAACCCGTCATGCATCCAATGGAAGCCGATACCAACAGGAATTACAGTGCCCGTTGAAAGATCGATGCGAGTCAGTCCCGAGCCGGCATTAGTTACCCAAAGTCGATTTCCATCAACAAGTAACTCATTCCCTGTTTCAGCTCCAAGAAGGAAGGATCTGTCCCACCTCACGTCTCCATTCACTAAGGTTCCTTCAAGAATAGAATTGCCATAACCCGACGCTACATCCTCCCCGGCAAGCGCCCAAACTTTGTTGCCTGAGGATACAATTTCTAACACTCTTCCACTGCTTAGAGCCGTGAATGTATCTATTCCACCTGGAGTAAATCCAGTATTATCCAATAAATCGACACGACTATTTCCTGATGTTCCGCCATTTCTACCAATTGCATAAGCATCACCACCTGACGTAGTCGGCTTCAATACAATGCTTCCCGTCTCGAGCCCCGGATCCACTAATGAGCCAGTGCCGACATTGAGACCTACTACCCCAATTAACGAAAATCCTCCACGGTTATTTCCTAAATGAGATATCATGAGTTTGTTGTTATGGTAAAGAAGTCCCCCGGGGAAGACTGCTTCCTCAGATATACCGTCTTGTGCTGTAATATCTGTTAGTTTGATATCTTGTCCTCCATACAGATACCTACCTACTCCGATACCATCAGTATCGTAAGCAGAATATAGGATTTCATTTGTATCGTCACAAGCTAATGAGCGAACATCATCATTAGAAATCTGTCCACTTTGTACGCGGAAATTCGAAATCCATGTGGAGGATGCGGTATCATAGCGTCCAATTCCTCCAGGGGCCCACCATCCAAGGTATCCCATGGCAACATGAACAATATCTGCGCAAACTGCAAAATCAGCAGGATATCCTGATGGTAGATTACCTGAGCCGGCTGCAATACTGGACCATTGTCCACTAGTTCCATTCAGAGTATGAACATCTGAGTTAGTCTGCCATCCATTCTGAGCGTAAGTACCAACCCAAAGATCGTCACCAATGACTTTCATTGAATAGACATCCTCGTCTCCAGAAGAAGGCATGCCGCCGTTACTAGGTGTCCAACTTGTCAACCAAGTATTGTTTGTAGGGTCAAAACGCAGAATACCATTCAAAGATGCAAAAAGATAGGTTCCATCCCATTCCACCATTCCTCGTATCCTTCCTTCGACATCGTCCCATGAACCGAGTAACGTCATGTTGTTTGCATTGAATCTACGTAGGTAATTTTCTCCATACGCTATCCATAATTCACAATCCGCTGGATCTAATGGGAAACAATCCCCAAGGTATTGAGCATTCACTCTTTCAATGGAGCCTGTAGATTCTAATGTATCGGCCCAAGAACCATTGGATACATTCCATCTAACAACTGCTCCTACACCAGTCCACCACTGACTAGGGGTCACACCTACCCAAAGTTCGTCGCCTACCATTCCGAGACTGTTCGTGATTCCTGAAGTTCCAATTCGATCTCCGACATCCAATCGCGAGAGGCTCGTATTGTTGTTTAGATCAACTCTGAAAATTAAATCACGAGACTGTTGATAGTTCTGCTGTTGAGCATAATGAAGGATGTTGTTGTGAATCGTGATATGCATAGGGTCGTATGTCGATAAAGAGAGTCCGCCAGAGTTGGTTCCTCTATCCCAATTCCGAAGAACTGTCCCATTGATTAGATCAAATTCAGCAAGTCCGAAATCTCCTCCAGCCCATAATCTGTGACTGTTCGAAATAAGAGCAAGTGAGGTGACTCCGTCGCTGTCCAAGGCATTAGAAGCTTGATCCCATGGAGTCAGCCAGTCATTATTCACTAAGTCATAACGTTGAATTCCAGCTCCATCAAAACCCACGTAAGCAACATCGTTGTGGACTACAACTTTTGCGTTATTGGTTTCTTCACCGGCTTCCCAAACTTCAATCACTTCTTCATTTGTAACATCCCAAACCGCTGCACCATTTTCAGTTCCAACTAAAACCCTAGTAGGAGAAATTATCCTTACTGACCGTGCATCATCAGGGATATCATCGTCATCGTCCCAACAATCATCTCGTTGTAATTGCCATGTATAACGACACAGTCCTCGATCTGTTGCAGCCCAAATACTGTTTGAATCTGAATCTGTATCATAGAATACACGGGGATCAAATCTACCTGTTTGTGAAACTGATTGGCCTTGACCATTTGTGAATCGTTCTAATCCAAATGCAGTA
>MDTG01329423.1_pt1 | contig 10108 bp, 8 predicted proteins | sample 811421 | NCBI WGS metagenome assembly MDTG01 (sample SAMN05326645, study PRJNA326480) | marine metagenome | isolation source: seawater | place: Pacific Ocean: South East | collected 2011 | reverse complement strand
TAGGGGAACAGCGGCCGGTAGCGGCGGCCGAGCAGCTCCCGGCCCTTCAGCCGCGCCTCGATCTCGAAGTCGCCGTAGGCGCCGAGCCGTTCTTCGGCCAGATAGAGGTGCCGGCCGCTCTCGGGGTCCCGCACCTTCACGTAGTCGATGTCCGGGCCCACGCAGATGGCCAGGTTGGACGGCAGCGTCCACGGGGTCGTGGTCCACGCCGCCAGGTAGGCGTCCTCGTCTTCCAGAGCGAACAGCACCGTCACGGACGGGTCCTGCACGTCCATGTAGTTCATGTTCGCTTCGAAGTTGGACAGCGGCGTGCCGAGCGCCGTGGACAGGGGCATGATGCGCACGCCCTGGTAGACCAGGCCCTCGTCCCACAGCCGCTTGACCACCCACCACACCGACTCCATGAACGACGGGTCCATGGTCTTGTAGTCGTCGTCGAAGTCGACCCAGCGGCCCAGCCGGGTGATGGTCTGGCGCCACTCGGACACGTAGCGCTGCACGATGGACCGGCACTGGGCGTTGTAGCCGGCGACGCCAAGCTCCTCCACGGCCTGCTGGGCGGACATGTTGAGCTGTTTGTCGATCTCGTGCTCGATGGGCAGGCCGTGGCAGTCCCAGCCGAACCGGCGCAGCACGTAGCGGCCCTTCATGGTCCAGTACCGGGGCACGATGTCCTTGATGGTGCTGGCGACGATGTGGCCGTGGTGGGGCAGGCCGGTGGCGAACGGCGGGCCGTCGTAGAAGATGTACGGCTTCTTGTCCCGCGTCTTCGCCAGGGTTTTCTGGAAGACTTCCCCCTCCCGCCAGAACGCGAGCACGTCGTGCTCCATGTCCACGAAGGAGAAGGACGAGCCAGTTTGCGCTGGTTCAGCCATATCGTCAGCGGGGTGTTCCAAAAGGCCGCGCATTGTACCCTGATTCTTTCCGTACCACCGCGAGGACACCATGGAATTCGGCGCAGTCTTTCCCCACAACGAGATCGGCACGGACCCGGGCGCGATCCGCGCCTTCGCCCAGGGCGTGGAGGCCCTGGGCGCCACCCATCTGCTGATCTACGACCACGTGCTGGGCGCCGACCCGGACCGCCCCGGCGGCTGGAAGGGCCCCTACGACAAGGACGTGGCGTTCCACGAGCCGCTGACCACCTTCGCCTACATCGCCGCCGTCACCGAGCGCATCGAGCTGGTCACCACGGTGCTGATCCTGCCCCAGCGGCAGACGGCCCTGGTGGCCAAGCAGGCCGCGGAAGTGGCGATACTGTCCGGCAACCGGCTGCGCCTCGGCGTCGGCACCGGCTGGAACCGGATCGAGTATCAGGCGCTGAACGAGGATTTCGGCACCCGCGGCCGGCGCCAGGCGGAACAGGTCGAGCTCATGCGCCGGCTGTGGCAGGAGGACTCGCTGACCTTCGAGGGGGAGTTCCACACCGTCGACGCCGCCAGCATCAACCCGCGGCCGTCGAAGCCGATCCCGGTTTGGTTCGGCGGCTCCGCGCCGGCGCTGCTCGAGCGCTGCGGCCGCCTCGGCGACGGCTGGATCCCGCTGATGGGCCCGAACGACGCCGCCCGGGAATGCATCGACACCATCGCCCGCCACCGCCGGGACGCGGGCCGGTCCATGGACGGCTTCGGCATCCAGGCCCAGGCCCAGTACAGCGGCGGCAACCCGGACCGCTGGGCGAACCACGCCGCCCGCTGGCGCGACCTCGGCTGCACCCACCTGGCCGTGGCGAGCCACAACGCCGGGCCCACCGACGTGGACGGCCACCTGGCCCGGGTCGAGGAATACCTCACCGCGGTGCGCTGAAGTCACAGCCTCCGTAGCAGCGATCTCCAGATCGTGATCGCGCGGGACTTGGAATGAACCTGCGGTTTCCCCCGGGAAACCGCCTGGCCGCCGCCGTGCGGCGGCCAATCGCGATCTGGAGATCGCTCCTACAGGGCCGGCCCGGCGTTTTCAGGGCCCCGAGCAGGGAGGGGGCAGGGCGTCAGCGGTCGACGGCCCCCATGAAGTCGCCGCCGCCCGCCGGCGCCGGCACCTCGACCACCCGCTCAGGCTCGTCGTCGTACTCCAGGTGCAACGCCCGGCACATGGTGGCGTGCATCTCGTACATGCAGGTGGTGTAGGTGAGCTCGAGAATCTCGACGTCCGACAGGTGTTCCTTCAGCGCCTCGAACAGGCCGTCCGGGGTGCGTCCGCCGTCCAGCACCAGGCAGTCGGTGTAGGCGAGCACCAGGCGCTCGAGCTCGTCGAAACAGTCCGCGGCCTGCCAGTGGGCCACCGACTCGATCTGCTCCTCGGTGAAGTCCAGCGAGCGCATGGCCTTGCAGTGCTGGGAGAACACGAACTGGCTGCCGCGGGCGTAGCCGGCCCGGGTCTGTCCCAGCTCCCGCAGGCGCGGATCCAGCTCCCGGCGCTCGCTGCGGTAGAAGCGGAAGCCCTCCACGGCGTGGTCGAAGCAGTCCGGCACCAGCGCGAACACGGTCCACCAGTTGCCCGGCGTGCCGGTGTCCGTGCCCGGCTCCTCCACCGGATCCCGATCGCCGAACAGGAATTCGTACATGCGCCGGATGTGCTCCGGCGCGTCGTCGCGGCTGACCTGGCGAAGTCTGGGCATGGCCCCCTCCCGAATGTGTTGGAGGACCATTATGACCCCCGCCCGCCAGCCGGCAAGTTGGCCACCGCCCCGGGGCGGCAGGGCGGACCGGCGGCGCGGCGCCGCCGGCCGGATCAGCTCGCCTGGCCGAAGCTCGGCGCCAGCGGCCGGCCCATCACGTAGGAGTCGAGGACGAACTCTCGGATCACGTTCAGGGGCCCCTCTGCTTCCGCCCGCTCCCGCAGCAGCTCCTTGAGCATGCCGGCCTCGATCTCCGCTTCGAACTGGGAATCGTACGGGCCGACGTCCACCCCCTCCCGGGTGTGGAAGTACCAGCGGCCGTCACTCAGAAACACCCGTTCCGAGCGGAACCAGGTGCGTGGCCGTTCGTTCAGTCGTACCGCATTCATCGCTCACAATCCGCAAGACGTGAGGGACCGAGTGTGTGCGCGGACCGCCGGGTCGTCTGTACGAAACTTGTCAACGAGATTTGGGCAGATCCATCGCCGGGGCCGCCGCATTCCGTGGCGATTGCGCATTGACAAGCCGGCGTACTGGGGCAGAATTCCGCGCCGTTCCGGGATGTCCGAATCATGCGTCTCGTTTCCTTCGACCTTTTCCGCACCCTGGGGGTGCCCGGCGTGCGCTACGTCAAGCCGGAGCGCTACCTCGACCACCTGCCCGAGATTCTCGAGGCGGACTGGCTGCTCTTTCCCGAGTACTGGCAGGTCAATGCCCTGCATTACGCCTACGGCAAGCGGGTGTTTCCGAGCCTGGCCAGCTACCACCTCGGCCACGACAAGATCGAGATGACCCGGGTGCTGGAGGGCCGCTGGGGCGCCCATCTGCCCCGCACCCTGATCGCGGCCTCGGTGCCGTCCGAGCGGGCCCGGCTGCTCGATGAGCTGGGCCTGCCGCTGGTGGCCAAGGCGCCCCGCAGCAGCGAAGGCCGCGGTGTGGCATTGATCGGCACCGAGGCCGACTGGCACGCCTGGTGCGACGCCAACCCGGTGCTGTACGCCCAGGAATACCTGCCGATCGATCGCGACCTGCGGCTGGTCGTGGTGGGCCGCCGGGTCGTCGCCGGCTACTGGCGCCTGGGCAGCGAGGGCGGCTTCCTGAACAATCTCGCCGCGGGCGGCCGGGTCGCCTTCGATCCCGTTCCCCCCGAGGCGGTGCGGGTGGTGCGTGACATCGCCCGGGCCCTGTCCATCGACCATGCCGGCTTCGACGTCGCCTGGGTCGACGGGCACCCCTACGTGCTCGAGTTCAACCGGCTGTTCGGCAACGCCGGCCTGCGCGAGCTGGGCGTCGACACCGGGCCGCTGATTCACGCCTACCTCGCCTCCCGCAGCGGCCGCCGTCCCCGGGGCGGCGCGCCGCGCCGGGCAGCCTGAGCCGGCCCGGCGGCCGCCGTGCGGGCCGGGCGCGTCCGATATGCGGGTATGATGCCCGTCGCAGCGATTCCGGAACCACCATGACCGACGCCACGCCGGCGGCCGAGGCGCCGCCACGCTCCGCCTATCCCTGGTTTCTCACCAGCTCGAGCCTGTGGCTGGCCGGCATGAGCCTGCAGGGCTTCCTGTTCTCCTGGCTGCTGGTGGGCATTCTCGAGCGGCCGGCGGACGAGGTCGGCATCGCCCGCTCCCTGGCGGAGGCGCCGCCGCTGCTGGTGCTGCTGCTCGGCGGCATGCTCGGCGACCGCTTCAACGGCCGTGGCTACCTGGCGACCATGCACCTGCTGGTCGCCCTGCCGCCGCTGATGATCGCCGCCGTCTACCAGGCGGGCGTGCTCGGCTACTGGTGGGTGCTGCTGTTCGGCGTGCTGATGGCCAGCCTCCAGGCCCTCGCCGACCCGGCACGCCAGTCACTGATCAGCCGGGTGACCCGCATGGACATCCAGCGAGCGGTCACCATCATGATCATCACCACGTCGCTGGTCGGCCTGTCCGGTTTCTACCTCGGCGGACGGCTGGACGTGCTCGGCCTGGCGACGGTGCTGGGCATTCAGGCGGCGCTGTTCTTCGCCGGCACGTTCGCGGTGCTGCGGCTGCCGTCGCTGCCCCGGGTCGGCGGCCCGGGCCCGCGGCCCGGCTTCGCCGCCGGACTGTCGGCGGTGTGGCAGGCGCCGCTGGTGCGCAACATCATCGGCCTGAATTTCCTGTCCAGCCTGTTCAACGCCGGCGCCTACGTCATCGCCATCCCGTTCATCGTCAAGGAGGTCTACGGCGGCGGCGCCGCGTTCTTCGCGACCGTGATGATGGTGTTCAGCGCCGGCAGCATCAGCTCCAACGTGGTGCTGCTGGCGTTCATGCCCCTGCGCCGCCCGGGCCGGGTGTTCCTGCTGATGCAGCTCACCCGCATGGTGATCCTGCTGGTGCTGTTCCTGCAGCCGAGCCTGTGGCTGTTTTACGTGGCCATGTTCGCCTGGGGGCTGAACATGGGGGTCACCACCACCCTGGTGCGGACCACGGTGCAGGAGCTGGCGGCGCCGGACCGCCGGGCCCAGATCCTGTCCGTGCTGCTGCTGAGCTTCATGGTCACGGCGCCGGTCAGCTCGATGCTGCTCGGCCTGCTCATCGAGCACACCACGCCGCTGGCGGCGCTGCTGCCGGGCATCGCGGTGTCGCTGGTGATCTTCACCCTGGGAATGCTGAAGAGCGGCCTGTGGGGCTTCGAGTCCGGCAGCCCCCACACCGCCCGGCCGGCCTGATTCCCGGTCAGCCCGCGGTGTCGGGATCGACGATGTAGCGCGCCACCAGGGCGGGGTCCTGCATGGGGATGAAGTGGGTGAGCTCGGGCAGGTAGACGTCGCGCCCGTTGGGGAACTCGTCAGCCAGGCCGGGCCAGGTCGGCGACTTCGAGAAGTCCATCTCGTTGCCGTCCTCCGGCGTGCGCATCCGCGCCCGCAGCACGGTCACCGGCAGCTCGATGCCGGGTACCAGGGTATGGACGTCGGTGCCCGCATTGCCCATGTAGATGGATGCCTCCACCACCGGCGGGCAGGCCAGCTCGTAGCCGTCGCCGTCCGGGGCCGGCAGCACGCCCCAGCGGCAGTAGTCCTCGAGCACCTCGGGCTGCCAGGCCGAGAACGGAAAGCGGTCCGCGAAACGCTCGTACATCTCCTGCCAGGACGCCCAGCGGTTGCGGCGCCGGGCCACGGGGTGGTCCTCCACCCGGGCGAAGCCGCTGTGGCGGCCGCCGTCGTAGAGGGCCGGATCGAGGATCACCGGGTCGAGCAGCAGCAGCCGGCTGAAGGTTTCGGGCGCCCGGGCCGCCACCTGGGTCACGCAGTGGCCACCCATCGAATGGCCCACGCCGATGGCGTCCCGCAGCCCGAGATGCTCGGTGAAGGCCGCCAGATCGGCGCCGAAGGTATGCCAGAGATAGGGGGACTTGCGCTCGCTGCGTCCGTGTCCGCGCATGTCCGGCGCCACCACCCGGTAGCCCTCCGGCAGCGCCGCCACGGTGCGGTCCCAGCAGCGGGCGTGGAACCCGGTCGCGTGCACCAGCAGGATCGGCGGCGCCTCCGCGGGACCCCAGGTGAAGTAGCACAGGGATATGTCGTCACCGTCGAAACGGTGCATCTGGGGCTCGCCCGTCATGACCTGCTCGCGTCCGCAAAACCCGTCATGGTATGGCTGGACGTAGGCACCGTCCACTTCGAGGCGCGGCGCCGGCCCGGAGCGGGGACTGCACAGGCAGTTTTCGGTACACTGCCGGTTTCGAACGCGCCGCCCGCGCAGGACACGTCCTTGGCACAGCCGCTGACCAAATCCGACATCGTCTCTTCCGAGCAGGAACCGCTGATCCTGGTCGACAGCGACGACCGCGAGGTGGGCCGGCTCGACAAGTCCGCCTGCCACGACGGCGACGGCGTGCTGCACCGGGCGTTCTCCCTGTTCGTGTTCAACGCGGCGGGTGAGCTGCTGCTGCAGCGCCGCGCCGCGGGCAAGCGGCTGTGGCCGTCCTACTGGTCCAACAGCTGCTGCTCCCATCCGCGCGCCGGCGAGACCATGGACGAAGCGGTGGCGCGGCGCCTGTACCAGGAGCTCGGGCTCACCGCCACGCTGCGGTTCGTCTACAAATTCGAGTACGTGGCCGCCTTCGAGGATCTGGGGACCGAGCACGAGCTGTGCTGGGTCTACGTCGGTGCCAGCGAAGACGACCCGGTGATCAACACCACCGAGATCGACGAGTGGCGCTGGATCGCGCCCCGGGACCTGACCCGGGAGCTTGCCGCCCACGGCGAGGCGTTCACCCCCTGGCTGAAGCTGGAGTGGGCCAGGCTGCGCCAGGAATTCGGCGACGACCTCGCCGGCATGACGACCATCTAGCACGGCGCGACGCCGGCGAGCGAGGAGCATTCCGCGACATGGCAGACCCCCAGATCGGCATCAGTGGCTTCGCCAGCTACCTGCCCCGCTATCGGGTTCCGCTCGATGCCTGGTGCCGCTGGAGCGGTGACAACTGGGACAAGGTCCGCGCCGTGGTGGGCAGCGGGTTCCGCATGCGCGGCCCCGACGAGAACGCCTACACCATGGCCGCGACCGCGGTGCTGCGGCTCATCCGCCAGTACGACCTGGACCCGGGCCGGATCGGCTTCCTCGGCCTCGGCACCGAATCGAGCACCGACAACTCCGCCGGCGCGGTCATCGTCAAGGGCATGGTGAACCGCGCCCTGACCGGGCTCGGGCTGCCGCCCCTGGCCCGATCCTGCGAGGTGCCGGAGTTCAAGCACGCCTGCCTCGGCGGCGTCTACGCGATGAAGGCCGCCGCCCGGTACCTGGCCCTGGACGGCCGCGGCCGGCACGCCATCGTGGTCTGCTCCGACGTCGCCGAGTACGCCCGGGCCACCTCCGGCGAGCCCACCCAGGGCGCGGGCGCCGTGGCGATGCTGATCGAGGAGTCGCCCCGCATGCTCGGGCTGGAGCTGATGATCTCCGGCAGCGCCTCGGACTACCGCGGCCCGGACTTCCGCAAGCCGTTCCTGCGCTTCATGCAGCAGAGCCCGTCGGCCTACGCCCAGCCCCGGGACTTTCCGGTGTTCAACGGCAAGTACTCCACCACCTGCTACATCGACGAGGCGCTGGCCGCCATGCGCGACCTGTTCGCGCGCCTCAAGGAGGCCGGGGGCAGCAGCCTGCGCGCCGTCGCCACCCGGCCCAGCCGGTTCATGCGCGACCTGTCCGCCACCTTCCTGCACCGGCCCTACCAGCGCATGGCCGAGACCGGGCTGATCATGAGCTATCTGCTGGCCCTCGCCATCGGTGACGGCGAGGATCTCGCCGAGCTGCGCCACTACGCCGAAGCGGCGGACGTGGACGTCGACGCCCTGGTCGCCGAGCTCACCGCGGGGCCCGACGTCTACCGGCTGGTCGAGGACCAGCGGCTGTCCGACGAGATCTATCCGCTGGCAGTCCAGACCGCCCGGGCGTTCCGCGGCCAGCCCCGGTTCGACGAGCTCATGACCGGGCTCGGCACCGAGGAAATGCAGGAGGTGGGCAATCTCTACACCGCCTCGCTGCCCGCCTGGATGGCGGCCGGCATCGAGGAAGCCGCCCGCACCGGCGTCGACCTCACCGACAGCCGGATCCTGACCCTCGGCTACGGCAGCGGGGACGCCGCCGAGGCCATTCCGATGATCGTCATGCCGGACTGGCGCGCCGCCGCCGAGCGGATCGGCTTCACCCGCGCCCTGGCGGATCCCGTCGACCTCGACGCGGACAGCTACGCCGCCCTCCACGACGGCCAGGCCATCGAAGGGCTCCCGGCGCCCCGGGACGGGGTGTTCTACATCGACCGGATCGGCGCCCGGGAGGCGCACTTCGACGACTCCGGGATCGAGTACTACCGCTACCACGGCTGAGCCGGCGGAAATTTTCTGACCCCGTTCGCCGCGGGCGGGCGTTATCACTCCTGAACGACCCTCAGGAGTGCGCCATGACCCGACCAATCCTCACCGGGCTGATCTGCCTGGTCGTCCTCACCGCCTGCGGCGGCCGCGAACCGCCCCATGCCGAGCCCGCCGGCCCGCCCCCCGACGGGCCGACGCCCGGCGGTCGCGCCGACACGGACCAGCCCGCCAGGGAGGAAGCCGTGGCGCCCGTCATCGCGGAAGCCCTTCGCAAACAGTCGGCAGACGCGGCCGCCACCGGCCGCACCCTCGAGTCGCGGCCGGCGCCCGGCCATCCGCTCGCGCCGCCTTCCGGCGAGGTCCGGGATCGCGAGAACTATCGTCACGTCGAAGCGAATCCGGTGCGCCTGGCCGCCGAGGATCCGGTCTCGACCTTCAGCATCGACGTCGACACGGCCGCCTACAGCAACGTCCGGCGGCTGCTGTCCCGGGGCGCGCTGCCGCCGAGCGACGCGGTCCGGGTCGAGGAGCTGATCAACTACTTCTCCTACGACTACCCCGCCCCCGAGGCCGATGACGCCTTCGAGGTCGTCACGGAGCTCGGGCCCGCGCCCTGGCACCCCGGCAGGAAGCTGCTGCACATCGGCATTCAGGGCCAGCGCCTCGCCGTGGACGAGCTGCCACCGGCGAACCTGGTGTTTCTCATCGACGTGTCGGGCTCGATGCGCAGCCCGGACAAGCTGGACCTGCTGAAGGCCTCGATGAAGCTGCTGCTGAATCGCCTCGACGCCGACGACCGGGTCGCCATCGCCGTGTACGCCGGCGCCGCCGGTGCGGTGCTGGAGCCGACCCCGGGCGACCGCCACGCCACCATCGAAGCGGCCATCGACCGCCTCGCCGCCGGCGGCTCCACCAACGGCGGCGCGGGCATCCAGCTCGCCTATGCGCTGGCCCGGCAGGGTTTCATCGCCGACGGCATCAACCGGGTGATCCTGGCCACCGACGGCGACTTCAACGTCGGCACCACCAGCGAGGAGCGGCTCGAGGACCTGGTGGCGCGGCAGCGCGCGTCCGGCGTGGCGCTGACGGTGCTCGGCTTCGGCACCGGCAACTACAACGACGCGCTGATGCAGCGCCTGGCCCAGTCCGGCAACGGCCATGCGGCCTACGTCGACACCCTCAACGAGGCCCGCAAGGTGCTGGTGGACGAGCTGTCCAGCACCCTCGCCATCATCGCCAGCGACGTGAAGATCCAGCTCGAGTTCAACCCGGCGGTGGTGGCCGAGTACCGGCTGCTCGGCTACGAGACCCGGCTGCTCGACCGCGAGGACTTCAACGACGACCGGGTGGACGCCGGGGACATTGGCGCCGGACACAGCGTGACCGCCCTGTACGAGATCACCCTCCACGACAGCCCGGCGCGACGCATCGACCCCCTGCGCTACGGCGCCGCCCCGGAACCGCCGCCGTCGGCCCGCGCCGGCGAGCTGGCCTTTCTGCGGCTGCGCTACAAGTCGCCCGGCGCCGCCGGGAGCCGTCTGATCGAACGGCCGCTGCGGCTGGCCGACGGCCGCCGCGCGCTGGCCGACACCAGCCGGGACTTCCGCTTCGCCGCCGCCGTGGCCGGGTTCGGCGCGCTGCTGCGCGGGGGCGCC
>MDTG01293286.1_pt1 | contig 10108 bp, 9 predicted proteins | sample 811421 | NCBI WGS metagenome assembly MDTG01 (sample SAMN05326645, study PRJNA326480) | marine metagenome | isolation source: seawater | place: Pacific Ocean: South East | collected 2011 | reverse complement strand
GAATTAAAATTATAAATAAATTTATAATTAAGCTTAGTTAAAATATTTGTAAAAATAGATTCCTTATTTTTGCTAATATTATTAAAATAAACAGAACTAAAAAAATTAGATATATGTAAAAATGATTGTAAGATTTTAATATCAAAATCTTTGGTTAAAAAAAGGATATTATTATTATTAGATAATTTTAACGAGTTGACAAAATCTTTTATTGATAGTTGTTTAATTATATTCTTTCTAAGCAAGATAATATTTGGATATATATCCTTATCAAGATTATCAAAACCATCTTTTCTTGAATCATTATATTCATACCAATATTTATCTTCAGTGCTTATTCCAATTAATTGCTGAATAAAAAATGTATTTTCAGGCATATTTCTAAATGAAAATTCCTTATATTTGTTTTTTATTTGATTACCCTCGAATACAATAATTACTGTTTTATTAATTCCCTTAAGACTTGAAAGCGTAATTTCATCGACAAAACCAAGAATCAATAAAATATTCTTATTAGAAATCAAATTTCGAAAATTATCTAATGATTCATTGAAAAAAGTCATAATATTACCTTATCTAACTCCAAAAAATTTACCTGAAAAATTTGTACATAGAAATTGCTTGATTTTCGTAAGTATTTTATTACTAATATTTGAAGGTCGCAATGTTGATTTTTTATCTAAATAGTTATTTGGCAATAATAATTTGGATGTAATACTATTTAAATCTCTATTATTAAATAGTAAATTCTTTAACTTTCTATTATTAACATACATTAATAAGTGTTTTAAAAGTGAAATAGACTTATTTAATAAAATCTCTTGTTCTCTAGACTGCTTAAATATCTCATTGTATTTTACTTCGTAATTAATTGATCGGCTAAGTTCAGCCTCTTGCTTACTTTTCATTTCGTGCAGATGTAAACGCAATAATTTGTTTTCTGACTCTAATTCAATGTTACTAGACCTAGATTTTTGTTCACTATTGATAATCTGAATCCATGAATTAAAAACATCTAGTGTCTCTATGTCATTTGTAAGTTTTGATTTATAATTTAAATCTGGATCGGTATCATACAATTTTGAATTAAGTTCTAAATCATAATAGTAATCCAATAATTTATTATCTTTTTCAATGTAAAAGTATATAAGTGCTCCAATAACTGGATCTATTTGAATATTAGTCTTACTTCCGTTACTTTTTAGCAATCTCCAAAGACTTATGTATGTAGTGTTTTTATTGCACTCAAGTATTTTTTCGTATCCTTCCTTTATGCTTAAAGGGAAAATATTAAAACAAGATAAAAGTCTATCAGGTCTATCATATATAACAAAAAGCTCGGAATGGCCTTGAAAGTCATAGCCACTATAGAATTCTAACCCATATGCACCTAATTCTTCCTGGATTTTACTCCCAAAATCAAAAGGTGACCACCAAAGTGACATTCATACGTAAAATAATATTTTTATCATATAGCATATTTTCATAGAAATCTATAAAACTACATATTTTTATTATTTATTTTCAATCCCTATTTAATTTTAATAGTTAATAATATTTTTTTCATGAAGAAATCGTTAAAAACCTTATCTATTTATTTGAAAATACATTAGGTCTAAAACTATTTATTCCATTCATAACAAGTAATTATTTCATCTATTTTATTCAAATAATCATCTATATATTTTAGATCTAATTGATTATCTATCTTTTTATTAATCTTATTATTAGAATTTAAGAGTTCATGCACTTCAAGATTATTGTTATTTACATTAGATGATAAATCATTTGTTATCTCAGTAGATTTTACTAAATTAGGGAATTGTAAAATCTCAGATTTAGGAATTTCCATGTATCCTTGTTTATCAAATGAAAACCATACGAATCTTTCGCTCCATTGAATTGGGAAGTCTTTAGGGTTAACAATAAAACCATAATTACAATTAAGACCCATTTGCTTTATCCCATTGTGAAATGCATTACATTCAACACTAATAGGGTTTAGTCCCTCGGCATGAATCCAAACAGTTGGAGGATTTGAAAGATTCTTTTTTGTTGCCCATCCGTAAATTTTATTATCATTAAGAAATCCATCTACATTTCCTGAGATACCATATAAATACTCGTTAAACAAAACTGAGCGTAAAGCTATCGAGGTTATTTTAGGCTTACGTAATAATTTTAAATCATTTCTTCTTTCACTAATTTTTCTAAATGCAGTTAACCTTGGAAATCCTTTAGGATCCATTGGTGGTAACTCAGGAGGTAGCTTGATATCAAAGCCAGTCTTGAAATTTAATGAATATAACTTAGATATATCATCACGAAATATATTAACTTTAGATTTTGCAATTAGGTTTTCACCATAAAAAAATGCTAATTCATCAATATTTGATTTATCACTAAAGAAAGCCCATCCATTAATCGATGAAGGGGTAATAAATTCTATCCCGCCTATAACTGGTTGAGGCTCTCTCCTTAAACCAAAATATCTTTTTAATCTTCTGCCTTTTGTATTCACGTTAAATATTTTTATATATTATCAATTAACTTCTAAAGTATGTCAAGTTAAAGTGTTAAATCTCTTGGTTTATACCATTTTTTTTCTATCTTTTCCTCACTTGAACAATCAAAAAAAGGTCTTTTATATGCACAATTTCTAAAATAATAATGAGTTACCTGACTTCTCCTTGTAAGTAAATTATTTATAATTTTTGATCCACCATGCAAAAGGTTAGCATGCCAAATTATTACTTCACCTCGCTTAGCTAAAAACAGCACACGTTTGAAGTCAAATTGCTTTATTGATTCAAGCCAACTTGACTCAAAAAATTTTTGAGGATGTTTATTAGATTCAATTTGCTCTAATGTAATATTTAAATCTTTAGAAGAAAGATATGGCAAACGATGACTACAGGGATAATAAAATAAAGGACCTGCATCTATTGAAACGTCTTCTAAAGCTATCCATACTCCGCACATAAAACCATATGGAAGGCTATGAAAATGAGTGGCATCACTATGCACAGATTGAGCTGATCCTTTATGAAAGTTAAGGGTTTGAAAAGGAAATGCCGTCCTGCCATATAAGATTTTTAATGCATTAAGTATTTCCTGATGGCAAGCCAATTTCCGAATACTATCTATCCCATTGCTAAGCCAGGCATCTTGGAAACGACCAACATATGTATTTTTATCCATATATTTAATATTTACTAATTGGTCTATATCTGTATTTATTCTTTCAATAAGTTGAAGCCAAGTGTTATCTTCAATTATGAGTCTAGTAATACCAGTATCATGTATTTCTCTAGCTAATTTTTCGTATTCATTAAACACACCTTTAGAGCATAATTCTGGAAAGTCCTCTCTATCTACTAACGGTAAATTAGCAAAGTCAATTATGTGCGAGAAATTATTCAAGGTTTAATTTAAAATATTAGTAAAATATGATACTTATTATATTTATAATTTTAAAATAGTTAATAGAGTCAAATATTTCTTGATATTTAGTGGATAAGTTAGTGTGATTTTGTTTTTTAGCTATGAATCTCAACAACGACATGAAAAAAATAGAATTTTCTAAATTTCCTTAACAAACTGGCCAAAGTTATCATATTTAAAAATTCTAGCATCCTACTGATATAGAATAATAGAATTCTATAATAATTTCAGGAACTCTTTGCCTTTGTTATGAAAAAAAGAAAAGGCATTATTTTATCGGGTGGATCAGGTTCACGGTTGTATCCAATAACAAAAGCTGTAAGCAAGCAGCTTATTCATGTCTACGACAAGCCAATGATTTATTACCCACTTTGCACTTTGATGCTTTCTGGGATAACTGATATTCTCATAATTACCACGCCTAAAGACAATGACTCATTTAGGGATTTACTTGGGGATGGAAGTCAGCTTGGTATAAATATCGAATATGCACAACAGCCGACTCCGGATGGAATAGCTCAAGCTTTCCTAATAGCTAAAAGTTTTCTTCAAGACTCCCCTTCAGCCTTAATCCTCGGAGATAATCTTTTTCATGGTGAGGGTCTCATAAGTAAATTACATCTATGTAATACCAGACAAAAAGGTGCCTCTGTTATTGCTTATCCCGTCCAAGATCCGCAAAGATATGCAGTAGTTAAATTTGACGACTCAAATAAAGTAGTTGATTTAGAAGAAAAACCTTTTAAACCAAAAAGTCGTTATGCAGTAACTGGACTATATTTCTATGATAATACAGTTTGTGAGCGTTCTAAAGATATAAAGCCTTCTGAACGTGGTGAATTAGAAATAACAGATATAAATAAATCATATCTGATCGACAAACAATTATGGCTAGAAACATTGGGTAGGGGAGACACTTGGCTTGATACTGGAACTTTTGACTCCTTACATGACGCCTCCTCCTATATTCGAACAATTGAAAAAAGACAGGGTCTTAAAGTTGGATGTCCAGAGGAAGTTGCCTTTAGAATGGGTTTAATTAATGTAGAAAAATTGAATAAACTCGCACACTTAACAATCAAAAATGGTTATGGCTTATACCTTCAAGATTTATTAAAAGAAATTTAATCTTGCATCTTTTAAAATTTAACAACTAACAAAATCAATGAATGCAACAACACTAAAAAGTAACAAAGGTAATGAATTAGAAGGGCCCAAGCTAATACATCCTCAAATTTCTACTGACGAAAGAGGGTATTTTTACGAGAGTTGGAACAAAAGAACTTTTAATAAAGTTATTTCAGATGACATTTCATTCTTTCAAGATAATATTTCTTATTCAAAAAAAGACGTATTAAGAGGTCTTCACTATCAATTAGATCCTGAACCACAAGGTAAATTAATTAGATGTAGTTCTGGAAAAATTTATGATGTTGCTGTTGACTTAAGAAAAAGTTCACCAACATTCGGTGAATGGATTAGCACAGAACTTAGCTCAGAAAATAAAAAGCAATTGTGGATTCCTATTGGATTTGCACATGGTTTCTTAACTTTGAGTGAATATGCTGAAGTCAACTATAAAGCGAGTGGATTCTGGAATAAGAATTGCGAATACTCCATTCATTGGAATGACAAAGATTTGAATATAAGATGGCCCACTAAAACATTAGACAATAATCCTATAGTGAATATTAAAGATGAATCTGCACCAAGTTTCAATGATTCAATAAGTAAAGAAAAAATATTTAAATGAAAGTTTTACTTACTGGCTCAACAGGTCAACTTGGCAATGCACTAATTAAATCAATGCCAACTGGTATTGATCTGATAGCAACAAGGCGAGCAGAACTTGATTTATCTATTAGAGAAGAATGCTATAAAGCAGTGCTTAAATATCAGCCAGACTGGGTTATTAATAGTGGGGCTTTTACCGCTGTTGATAATGCAGAGGTCGAAGAAGATTTAGCAACAGCTATAAATTCAATTGCTCCAAAAACATTTGCCGAAGCTTTAAATCAAACTGGTGGAAAATTACTTCAAATAAGTACTGATTTTGTTTTTGATGGGAAACAAAATGTTCCATATAAAACAAATCAACTAAAAAAACCTATAAATGTTTATGGAAAGACTAAGGCTGCAGGAGAAGATGCTATCAAAAATGTAATTATTAATTCCTATAAAGCCGTCATAATACGAACTGGGTGGTTAATGGGGCCTTTTGGTAAAAATTTCTTGAACACTATGCTTACTTTGCATCGATCACAAAAAGAAATTCGCGTCGTTTCGGATCAAATAGGTTGTCCTACAAGTAGTTTGACCTTAGCAAACGCTTGCTGGAAGACTATTGAAATGCATTCAAGTGAAGAACCAAAATCACTAACACCAAAAATACTTCATTGGAGCGATTCTGGTTACGCTAGCTGGTATGAAGTAGCTAAAACTATTGGGGAATTCGCTCATATTAAAGGATTAATTAAAAAACCAGCTAACGTTTTACCAATCATGACTAGTCAATATCCTACACCTGCTTCAAGACCCAGATATTCGATATTGGATTGTAATAGCACAAGAGAATTTCTTGATCTTCCCGGCATTCATTGGAAAGATTCCATTCTCAATGTAATGGAACAAATCAATTCCTAAAAATCAATAAGAACGAAATTGCAATGATCTCTTCATTCACTTTATTAAATGAACTTCTTATTAATCACAAGAGAATTCTAATTACTGGAGGAGCAGGTTTCATTGGAGGAGCAGTTGTAAGAAAATTGCTCAATGAAAGTACTTCCAAAATTTTTAACATCGACAAAATTGGCTACGCCAGTGACCTTCACTCAATTGAGCAAATATTAAAAACACAGAATTATTCTGAACGTTATCAATTTAGAAAAGTAAATCTTACTGATTTTGATTCAACAACCTCAGCAGTAATTGATTCAGATCCAGACCTGATTTTACATTTAGCTGCAGAAAGTCATGTAGATAGATCTATAAAAGGCCCTAGAGACTTCATTGATAGCAACATCATAGGTACTTTTAACATTCTTGAAGCGACGAGAGTACATTATGAAAGTCTTTCAACTATTAGAAAAAATAACTTTCGTTTTCTCCATATAAGTACAGATGAAGTATTTGGCTCACTGGGAACAGAAGGATATTTTACAGAAAATAGTCGATATAGTCCTAGGAGTCCATACTCAGCTAGTAAGGCATCAAGTGATCACTTGGTTATGTCATGGCACCATACATATCAAATCCCTATTGTCATTACAAATTGCAGTAACAACTTTGGGCCATGGCAATTCCCTGAGAAATTAATACCCTTAGCCATAATGAAGGCAATGTCTATAGAACCAATACCACTCTACGGTGACGGGAAAAATATTAGAGATTGGCTGTACGTTGAAGATCATGTAGAAGCAATCATACTGGCTGCTATCAAAGGGACAATAGGTGAGTCATATTGCATTGGTGGATATGGAGAAAGAGCAAATATTGAAATATTGCATCTAATTTGCAAAGTAATGGATAAAATCAGGCCAGGTAAATCACCCCATGAAAGATTAATTAAAAAAGTCAAAGACCGTCCAGGTCATGATCGCCGATATGCAATAGACCCTAGTAAAATAGAGACAGACTTGGGATGGAAACCAAAATATATTTTGGAAGAAAGGCTTGAGACAACTGTTAAGTGGTATGTTAACAATCAGGCCTGGTGTCAAAGGATGAAAGCTAAATAATTATCGAGGAAATTAAACACCTACATTAGAGTTAAAATAAAATTCGGAATTTAAATATAAACTTTGCGTCGAGTAAAAATTAGAATCCATTGACAAAGGCAAACAGCAATCGTTTATTAAGAACAATAAAAATAAAATAACTGTTTTCTTGCATAACCTATCAAAAGAGCTACTTATCTAGTAAATTAGAAATGTAGGCTTATGCGACATGCAAAGTTAAATGTCTATAGAGTCAGGAGCAACCATAAAAAATTGTATAATTGTTATTCCATCAAGATTAAACTCATCTAGATTTCCTAGAAAAGCACTCATTAAAATAGACGGAAAAACATTAATTCAAAGGGTAATTGAAATTGCAAAGAATGTGAAAGGTGTAGATCAAGTTGTTGTCGCAACCGATAGTCAAGAGATAGCAGAAGAAAGCAATAAATATAATGTAGAATCAATAATTACAAGCTCAGATCATAAGAATGGAACAGAAAGACTTATAGAAGTGATGCAAAATAAAAAGGCAAAATATTATATTAATTTACAAGGAGATGAGGTAATAATAAAGCCTGAAGATATAGAAAAAGCACTAAATCAACTAGTAAAGTCTGATTCTGAGATTGTTACTATTTGCAGACCAATTGCATTAAAAGATGGTTTAGATCCATCAAAAGTAAAGGTTGTTGTATCAGAGAAAAACCAGGCAATTTATTTTAGTAGATCCGTTGTACCTTTTAATCAAGATACACTACTTGAGCATTCCGGAGTATACCTTTTTAAAAGAAGTGCCCTTTTAAAAATTAAAGACTTAACAACAACTAAGTTGGAAAGAAACGAAAATTTAGAACAATTAAGATGGCTAGAGGCTGGAATATCAATAAACCTTTCTTATTCAAATTGTAAAAGTATTAGTATAGATACACCTAATGACAAGACTAAAGCTGAAAGATTAATAAAAATAAGGAAAATTAAATCAATAATTACTGATGTAGATGGAGTACTGACAGATGGCAAGATTATATATAATAGTGAAGGTGAAGAACATAAAATATTCTCTGCTCAAGATGGAAGTGCTATAAAACGACTTCAAATGAAAGGGTACTTAATCTCAATACTTAGTGGAAGAGATTCAAGAGCCTTAAGAGCAAGAGCACAAGATCTTGGTATTAAAAATATGATATTAGGTGAAAAAGATAAAGCTATTGGTATCAAGAAACTTCAAAAAATAATTAATCTAACTGAGGAAGAATGTGCATACATTGGAGACGATATTGAGGATATTCCACCTATGAATATATGTGGATGGAGCTTTGCTGTTGCTAATGCTAGAGAAGAAGTTAAATCAATTGCTAGTCAGATTTTAAGTAAAAAAGGTGGGGAAGGAGTATTTACTGAAATTGAATCTATTCTCAAAATTTCTATTTAAGGGTTTTAATTTTTACTATGAACAATTTAGAAATCATTCATGAAGCGAAGAGAATACTTACTGCTGAGTCAGAAGCTATATCAAATTTCAAATATAAAATAGATGATAACTTTATTAATTCTGTAATATCAATATCAAAATGTACTGGAAAAGTCTTTGTAAGCGGTGTCGGTAAATCAGGAATAATAGCAAGAAAAATTTCAGCTACTTTCTCCTCCTTAGGATCACCCTCAATAAATATTGATCCATTGGGAGCACTTCATGGTGATTTAGGAATGATTGATAAAAATGATATGATTATATTAATTTCTAACAGTGGCGAAACAAATGAATTAATTGAGATGCTAAGTGTTCTAAAAAGGAATAAAAACCTTATTATATCCATAACGAATAATAGAGAATCAACATTAGCTAAAGCATCTACTTTTAATATTAATAGTCATTGCGACATTGAAGCCAATGAAGAAGGATTAATACCAACATGTTCAACAACAACAACATTAGCAATCGGAGATGCTCTAGGATTAACAGTAGCTAAATATAAAAAATTTAAATTTTCTGACTTTGCTAGAGTACATCCATCAGGAAAGATAGGTAAAAACCTCTACAGAAAAGTAGAAGAAGTAATGATTAAAGACAACCTGCCCTTATGTGATGAAGATACTAAAATAGAGAAAATAATAATATTAATAGAAAAATGCTCATTAGGTTCTGCTTTTATTTTGTCTAATAATAAACTCAAAGGTATTATTACTGATGGAGATATAAGAAGACAATACAAAAAATCAATTAAAAAAGAAACAATTGCAAAAGATATTATGAATACTAAACCAAAATATGTTTTCTATAATGATCAAGCATATGCTGCAATAGATATAATGATGAGTAATAAAATAAACATATTACCGGTGCTAAAATATGATAAAGTAGTTGGTGCAATTCAAATGTATAACATAAAGAATTAGTAATGGAAAAGAAAAACAATATAGATTTCCCAATCCCAATTGGTGAGAATAATCCTTTAGTTATTATTGGAGGAATTAATGTTTTAGAGAATCTAGAAACGTCACTGGAAGTTGGTTATAGTTTTAAGAAATCTTGTGAAAAGTTAAATAAAAAATTTATTTTTAAAGCAAGTTTTGACAAAGCTAATAGGAGTTCATTTGATAGTTTTAGAGGACCAGGATTAGAAAAAGGTTTGGAATGGCTAAAAATAATTAAATCAGAATTAAACTGCCCAATACTTACTGACATACATGAACCATCGCAAGTTGAGAAAGCTTCAAAAATCTGCGATGTTTTGCAATTACCAGCCTTTTTAGCAAGACAAACAGATTTAGTTAAAGCACTAGCAAGATCTAAAAGACCTGTACATATTAAGAAACCTCAGTTCCTATCTCCTTATCAGATGAAAGAAATAGTAAATAAATTTAAAAAATTTGGATGTAAAGATGTAGTACTTTGCGAAAGAGGGTCAACATTTGGATATAACAATCAAATAGTTGATTTG
>MDTG01257812.1_pt1 | contig 10108 bp, 7 predicted proteins | sample 811421 | NCBI WGS metagenome assembly MDTG01 (sample SAMN05326645, study PRJNA326480) | marine metagenome | isolation source: seawater | place: Pacific Ocean: South East | collected 2011 | reverse complement strand
GTGCAGTCAACTCTGGATCAGAAAATATTGGAGCAGTCAATTCTGTGCGAAAGAAACCTGGTGCAAGCGCATTTGCGGTTATACCATACTGAGACCAAGCTTGAGCCATAGCACGGGTCATTTGCTCGACTGCACCTTTAGAGGTCCTATAGCTAATACCGTTATCAAAAGCCCGTTTAGATTGCAGGGACGCAAAATTAATAATCCTTCCCCATCGTTTCGCTCTCATACCTGGTACAAGTGCTTTAGCAAGAAAAAATGGCGCTGCAACATTAAGGTTTTGCGTAAGGTCCCAATGCTCATCGGTCATTTCATCTGCAGGTTGGCGGGTGTTTATTCCAGCCGCATTGATAAGTATGTCTGCGGTACCAAAAGGGCGGGTTGCTTCAGAAGAAATATCCTTCAATGACTTACGATCAGACAAATCTGCAACCAGAATTGCAGTCTCTCCTTTGGTTGTTTCAGACCATGACTTTAATTCTTCTTCACGTCTCGCGATTGCGACGACTTTTACTCCATAAGTGGCAAGAACGCTGGCGGCACCCTGCCCCAGCCCACTCGACGCACCGGTCACAAAAGCAACTTTGTGTTCAAGATCAAATAACTTTTTATCCATCATCTAATCCTGTGCAGAGAGATCAAAATTCTCACCAGGATAGTATTTAGCAAGTCTAATATCGGCAGTCCGCGCGTGGCCTTCCATGCCTTCTAAACGTGAAATTCGAGCCGTAGCTATAGCAATATCTTTTGCACCATCACGTGTTGAGCGCTGCCAAGTGACTAACTTCATATATTTATGCACAGAAAGGCCTCCCGTATATTTTGCAGACCTCGACGTAGGCAAACAATGGTTTGGTCCAGACGCTTTATCTCCATAAGCGACAGTGGTTTCTTCACCCAAGAATAATGAGCCATAACAACTCAAACGATCTAACCACCAATCAAGGTCCGTAGCCTGCACTGTCAAATGCTCTGGGGCATACTCATCTGATGTTGCTGCCATCTCCTCCCGGTTCGAACATAGTATTACTTCTGCGTAGTCTCGCCATGCCGCGTCTGCATTAATTCGATTTAACTGCGGTAGCTTAGCAATTAAATCAGGTACTATTTTTAGTACCTGCCGAGCCAGCGGCTCATCATCAGTGACTAACCAAACAGGTGAATTGTAGCCATGCTCCGCTTGCCCCACCAAGTCAGCTGCAACAATATCCGGATCCGCTTTACCATCTGCAATAATCAAGCTGTCTGTAGGACCAGCAATCATATCGATGCCTACGCGGCCAAAAAGAATACGTTTAGCTTCCGCCACAAATTGGTTTCCTGGACCAACAATAATATCAGCTTCCGGCAAACCAAATAATCCATAGGTCATTGACGCCACGCCCTGCACACCGCCCATTGCCAATATCTTATCTGCGCCGCATAAATTAGCGGCATAAACGATTGCGGGGGCAATTCCAGTTTCCTTGTGTGGCGGCGAACAGGCAGTTATATGCTGGCAACCTGCTACTTTTGCCGTCGTCACTGTCATTATAGCACTTGCAACATGACTGTAGCGACCACCAGGAACATAACATCCTGCAGCATTGCACGGAATACTCCTTTGTCCGGCTATAAGACCAGGAACAATTTCTGTTTCAAAGTCAGTAACTGTGCTACGTTGGGCTTCGGCAAATCGTTTTACGTTCGCATGAGCAAATTGAATATCCTTCTTTAACTTTTCAGGGACTAAATCACACGCATCTTGGATCTCGTCTTTTGTCAAAATTAAATTGCCATTATAGCCATCAAATTCAGAGGCATATTTTAAGGCAGCAGCATCACCACCGGCCTCAATTTCATTTAAAATGCCCAAAACCGTATTTCGGACGTCATCGCTACCCGTTGAAGCTGTTTTAGATGATTTTTTTAAATAGGTGCGTGCCATTTGGCATTTCCTGCAAAGTTATTTGTATTTACGACTCCACTTGTAGGCGCTTGCTTTCACGCATGCAAGCGCTTACATCTTAACTCATATAAGTTGTTGGATTTCATATGCACTTAATAAAGCGCCCCAAAATCGAAGATGTAGCCAAACTTGCCGGTGTGTCAACGGCTTCAATTTCCCGCTGTATTAATAATCCAAAAAAAGTGGCAGAGCCAACACGTTTAAGGATCCAGAGTGCTATTGAGACATTGGAATATATGCCACATTTTGGAGGGCGCGCACTTGCCAGTAACCGAACCAACACTATTGGCGCAATTATTCCATCCATGGATAACGCTGTTTTTGCGAGTGGACTGCAAGCATTTCAAGAAGTTTTAAGCCATGCAAGGGTAACATTATTGGTCGGAAGCTCAAACTATGATCCATCACAGGAGTTCGAACAAATCCAATCGCTATTATCTCAGGGTGCTGATGGTCTATTGTTGATAGGTCAGGATCGTCCACAAAAAACCCAGGACTTTCTAAGAAAACACGCAATACCGCATGTCTTAGCCTGGTGTTTTTCAACAGATATTTCATGTTCGTCTGTTGGATTTGACAACCGAAAATCAGCAAAAAAAATTGCTGAGCATGTAATATCATATGGGCATCAAAAACTCGCCATCATTGCTGGCTTGAAGGCGGGGAACGATCGAGCCAAAGAACGAATTCTGGGAATAAAAGATGCTGTTAATGAAAATCCAGGTACAAAAATAGTAACCATTGAACAATGTAAATATAGTTTTACTAAGGCAGGGGCTGCATTAGACCGCATCTTGTCGTTTCATAAAAGTCCTTCAGCAATAATTTGTACAAGCGATGTCATAGCGGTTGGGGTAATGCTGCGAGCTAAAGAATTAAATTTGAGAATTCCAAATGATTTTTCAATTACTGGCTTCGATGACATCAATCTTGCCCAGGTTGTTACACCTGGCCTTACGACAGTGCGCGTGCCACAACAAGAAATGGGTCAAAAAGCAGCAAAAGTTTTATTAGATTTGATCAATCCTAATTTGGATGTTCCAAAATCACCTTCACAGGAATTAATGACGACAATTGTGGATAGAGATACTTTGATTAAGTTTCAGTAAAAAGAATATCTTTCATAGTTTTTGCCCCATTCAGCAACACATCTTTTCTTATGGTGGCGCCCTCAACACTTAACCTTTGCAATGGACCATGAAATGCCAGAGACGCGACATAGCGACCAAATTCATCTTTAATTGGAACAGCTATAGCTACCATTCCATCAACGAATTCCTCATTATCAATGGCATATCCTTGTTTTGCCACGAGCCTTAGCTCGTTAAGAAGGTTTTCAGCATCAATTAAAGTGTTTTTCGTCAACTTTTCCAATCTAAGGCTACCTACCATATTGGTTCGAACTTTCGGGGCGAGACTAGCCATGAATGTTTTACCACTAGCAGTACAATGAAATGGAACATGGGTTCCAACAGGCAACTGCACACGAAATGGCCAATCCGTTTCAATACGTTCAAGGTAAATCATTCCATCACTGTCGGGAATTGCAAAATTTACTGTTTCTCCAACCTCGTCTGCAATTCGCTGCATCACTTGATGGCGCGCTATATGATCGCTCGGCGTATGCAAAATTCCACTAGCCATGAGCCGGGCGCGGCGAGTTGGCCTTAACTTCTTTCCTCGAGCAACTCGAGACAAAAACCCTTCTTCCTCCAATTTAGCGCACAGGCGATGGATTGTTTGCTTAGGCAGCCCTACCCTTTCATTAATTTCAGTGGCAGAAAGTGCCCGGTCTGATTTTCCTAAAACCTCCAGAATTAATAATGTACGAAAATTTGTGGGAACTCTTTTTTTTGGAGACATTGACAACAATACCCTCTGTTTCATCTCAGCCACCTAGCCACATTCTCAGGCTTGCCGAATCTAACTTTTCCTGCATATGTACTATAAATGCTAATAAACGGGAATAAAAGTCTCATTTTTTAACTTTTAGGGAGAAAAATTGGAATTTGACTTTGTAATTATTGGAGCCGGTTCGGCGGGGTGTGCATTAGCAAATCGTCTGTCAGCAAACCACAATTTTTCTGTTGCCCTAATTGAAGCAGGCGGGAGTGACAGAAATCCATGGATCCACATCCCCGTTGGTTATTTCAAAACTATGGGTAATCCCAAAACCGATTGGTGCTATCAAACCCAAAATGACCCGGGTTTGAATGGGCGAAAGATACCGTGGCCACGTGGACGGGTTCTCGGTGGTTCAAGCTCAATAAACGGACTTTTATATGTCCGAGGACAGGCAGAGGACTTCAATCATTGGCGTCAACTCGGGAATACCGGCTGGGCTTGGGACGATGTCTTACCCTATTTCAAACGATCGGAAACTTGGAAAGGTGACGGTGATTTAGACCCAGCACGTGGCAAGACCGGTCCACTTTCAGTCTCTCCAACCCGCCTAAAACGCGAAATTGTCGATAAATGGGTCGATGCGGCCGTCAATGCAGGATACCGGCGCAATCCAGATTATAATGGCTCCAATCAGGAAGGCGTCGGTTATTTTCAACTTACTCTCGAAAAGGGGAGACGTTGCTCGAGCGCGGTTGCTTACCTCAAACCAGCACGGAAACGAAAAAATTTAACCGTTATAACAAATGCACACGCTGAAAAAATTTTAATCAAAGATAATCGTGCTTACGGTGTTCAGATCAATATCAAAGGACAAAGCAAAACTGTTAACGCCCGTTGTGAAGTAATTTTGAGTGCTGGCGCTATTGGATCCCCCCAAATCTTAATGCTATCTGGCGTTGGTGACGCAAAAGAACTAAAAAAACATGAAATCCCTGTTGAGAAAAATTTGCCCGGTGTAGGAAAAAACCTTCAGGATCATCTGCAAGCAAGGCCAGTTTTTAAAACAAATCTTCCAACAATGAATACCGAAATAAATAATTTAATTAAGCAAGGGTTAATTGCCCTGCAATATGGGCTAACACAGAGCGGACCAATGACCATGGCAGCGAGCCTAGGTACTGGATTTTTAAAAACTGATCCAATGTTAGAAACGCCTGATATCCAGTTCCACATACAACCCTGGAGCGCCATAAAACCACCAAAAGAACTCCACAAATTTTCTGCTTTTACGGCCTCAGTGCTACAATTGAGGCCAGAAAGTACCGGACATTTAGAACTAAAATCAGCTGATTGGCGCGAACATCCAAAAATTCATCCAAATTATTTAGCTACCCAATTAGACCAAAATACGATCGTCAAAGGTATAAATATCGCACGCAAGATAGCCCAGTTTGAGCCATTAAAATCCAATATAATTGAAGAAGTCATCCCTGGCAAAGATGTGGCACCAGACGATTATGAAGCGACTTTAAAGTGGGCGCGAGATACAAGTGTGACGATCTACCACCCCACTGGGACATGCAAAATGGGTCAGGACAAAATGGCTGTAGTTGATGAACGATTGCGTGTACGTGGCATAAATGGTTTGAGAGTTGCCGACTGTTCCATAATGCCTGTTATCACCTCAGGAAATACAAATGCCCCAGCTATTATGATTGGCGAAAAACTTTCAGATATGATTTTGGAAGACGTAGCATGAACTTAATTATTGATCACTCCAAAAGATTATCTAATGCTTGAAGTATTAGTATCATACAGCCAGATCATCATAGCTGATTTGATCCTATCAGGTGATAATGCACTCATTATTGGAATGGCCGCAGCAGGACTTGCTCCAGATTTAAGGAAGCGAGCTATTTTCTACGGAATGGCCATCGCCGCCGTACTAAGGATTATATTTGCAGTCATCGCAACCACGCTTCTTGGTATACCTGGAATTCTATTTATTGGATCATTACTGCTATTTTGGGTCTGCTGGCGTCTATACAAAGAAATTCGGTTAGACACGGAAACAGTTGAGGCATCTGAAGGGTCTGAAAATTTAAAGAAAATTACCCCACAAAAAACAATGGGAGCAGCTCTGGTTTCAATTACAATTGCTGATGTTTCCATGTCACTGGATAACGTACTTGCAGTCGCTGCAATTGCGGATGGTGATCGCCAAATGCTTATTTTTGGGCTTGGACTAGCAATTATTTTGATGGCATTCGCAGCAACTATCATAATGAAACTATTAACAAAATTTCCATGGATATCTTGGTTGGGTTTAATAGTTTTATTATACGTAGCTGGAGAAATGATGTATCGTGGTTTTTTCGACATCGAAAGTGGTATTGGGCCCATGCTCGGTCTTGTAGAGGGCTGGGAAATTAGCAAAGGGCATTGAAAAGATAGGGATTTTGGCTTTTTATAATTACAGCCAATAGCCTACGACCCGCTGGTGTGCCTTCGGCCCGGGTCTAAATACAGAAGACAAAGAAGGCACAACTTAAGGGAGGAAAACAGAAATGTTTAATCTAAAATCAATCGTCAAGTCAGCAGTGGTTAGCGCCATTGCCTTGTCGTTCGGCACAACGGCATTCGCCGGAGGGCACTCAAAAGTACTGCGTATACAATCCGTATTGCCAACAACTGGCGACGAAATTAAAATGGTAAAAGAATTTGGCAAAGATGTAGCAGCCCTAACAGGCGGATCTTTGACACTTGAGGTGCTTCCGGCGGGTGCGATTGTTGGATCGCGCGACGTGATGGACGCTGTTGATGCTGGTCTTGTAGAAGGTGGTTTTGCTTGGACACACTATTGGGGCGGAAAGCACGTAGCAGCAAACCTATTCGGTGCACCAATTGCTGGTGCTGGTGTTGGGATCGATAACCTAGCATTCTTATCTTGGTTTCAATACGGAGGTGGTAAAGAATTATATGACCGCCTTTGGGATGAAATGGGCGTAAACGTAAAAGGATTTATGTTGCAGCCTGTTGGCCCTGAGGCTTTGGGTTGGTTCTCAGTGCCAATTGCATCCATGGACGACTTTCGAAAGTACCGTTTCCGTGCGCCTCCAGGTATGGTGGGACAAGCGTACAAAGATATTGGTGTGGCATCTGTAGCTATGGGAGGCGGTGATATTTTGCCCGCTCTAGAAAAAGGTACAATTGACGCAGCTGAATGGTGCTGCCCAGTAGCTGACCAAGCCTTTGGCTTTCAAAAAGTACTTAAGCATTACTATCTACAGGGTCTTCACCAGGTTGTGGTGAACGCTGATATGTATGTAAACGGTGACTTTTACGACAGCTTAACCGACACAGAAAAGAAGGCTTTGGAAGTAGCAGCTAATGCCTCTTTGTCTAAATCCATGTCTTATCGAATTCTTGCTAATGGTAGAGCGCTGAAAGACCTAACTGAGAACCATGGGGTTATTTTGCATGATACGCCGGCTGATTATTTCCCAGCATATATGGATGCTGCAAAAGCATTGCTTGAAAAAGGAGCGGCTGAGAATGAATTCTTTGCTGAAGTTTGGCAATCACAAAAGGACTTCGCAGATATAGCGATTCCGTTTTGGGCTGGAGCACAAGCATCAAATGCGGCCTTGGGTAAGGCTCATGCCGATACTCTGAAGTAAATTAATTATAATACGGGGCCGCAAGGCCCCGTATTTCTTTTTTTGAAAACTAAAGTATGTTCGTTTTCAAAAAAAGAAATCGGCAAATATACCATCAATAATACCCATGGGAGGGAAGGATGGCTGAAGAAGTTGATCCTAAAAGTCTGGAAATAGCGGATGAGCTTATCGCGGAACGTCGCGCAGAGAAACCCGGTGAAACACCAGAGGGTATGACACCATGGCAAAGGCCAATTACCGCTACTATTGATGTAATCAATAATTGGGCTGGTAAACTTTTATGTCTTCTGATGGTTCCTCTCATTGCCGTTGTTGTCTTTGAAGTTATCGTCCGAAACTCTTTTGCTATTATGTCTAGCTACGGTTGGGATGAACTAGCCAGAAATTTGGGTTTAGGCCCGACGGTATTTGCCTATGATATCAGTAGAATGATTGCCGGAGTTTTATTTATGGGCGCAGCCGGTTACGGTTTGATGCGAGGCGTTCATATCCGAGCTGATTTTTTATATCGAAACTGGTCAGAAAAAACCCAAGCAACGGTTGATGCTATACTTTATATGGCGTTTTTCATTCCATCAATGATCTTTTTTACAATTATTGCATCACAATATTGGATGGTTGCCTACACGACAAGTGAAACAGCATTCGACAGCACCTGGGGTCCAATTTTATGGCCTGCTCGACTTGCAATGCCTGTTGGTGGCTTACTTCTCTTATTGCAGGGCTTTCCAGAACTATTTCGTGCCTTTCACAAAATGGGAAAAGAGCGCGAGGCAATCTTTTCAATGGCCCTAATACCATATTTAGTCATAATAACTGCATTAGTAATCGCGGTATTTTATCCCGATACATTACCCATTTCAGATTGGTTTTCATCAACGTTTGGTAGCGGGCCTGGGCTATCAAAACCAACCATTGGGTTAATAATGTTAGCAGCAATGTTATTTGTAATCTTTATTGGTTTTCCAATTTCATTTACTTTAATTTTCTTAGCTTTTGTATTCGGCATCTGGGGTTCAAATTTTAAATTAACCACACTGCTGATGACACTCAATACGAATTCGACCATGTTAAATGACCAATTAATGGCAGTCCCACTTTTCATCTTAATGGGTATTGTGATGGAAGCCGCCGGCTTAATGGAGCGTTTGTTTTCATCAATTCAAATGATTATGTCGCGGGTACGCGGCTCTTTATATATCGCAGTGTTAATAGTTTCAACAATCTTTGCCGCAGCAACTGGCATAGTTGGAGCATCTGTTACATTATTGGGCATTATGGCCGGAGCAACAATGAGCAGGTCAGGATACAACGTGCAGCTTGCCGCTGGAACAATTACCGCCGGTGGGACATTAGGAATATTAATCCCACCCTCAATTATGTTGATTGTGATGGGTCCCGTGCTCGATGTATCAACACTCGATTTATTTCGTGGTGCCTTTATTCCAGGTGCCATTTTAGCAACCTTATATTTGGTATATACTCTGGGGCGCTGCTGGCTAAACCCTGATTTGGGCCCTATTCTTCCAAAGGAAGACCAACCAGACACCTCCAAAAACTATAGCTTAGAAGTTGTGCTTATATGTATGGGTGTATTGGCTATTTGTCGTGTTTTTGGGTTAGCCTTGGGTGGCAACTTTGGTTTTATACCATTTGGCGGATTACTCATTCTTGCGGGTGTCTTGATTATTGCTTTCAGAGCTTACAGAAATTTGAATATTTTGCGTATTTTTGCTCCCATCGCAATAGCAATCCAAGCCGCATGGGCAATAATGCAATTGGCGACCATTGATACTTTTGGCTTTGGAGTATTTTATCACTCGATGTGGTTAATCTTTATGGTCTTTTGTGCATACAAAAGTCTTGCATTATTTCAATCTGGTGCTGCAGAAAATTTCTACTTCTCAGAGCTTTGGGATGAGTTTTTTGCAGGATTGATGCCCCCAACAATTCTCATATCATTCGCACTTGGTTCCATTTTGCTTGGATTTGCTACTCCCGCAGAAGCCGCAGCCATGGGCGCTTTTGGAGCAATTCTTTTATCATTGGCATATGGGAAATTTAAATTTACAGGCTTCTTTGACAGTATGGTCAAAACTTTGGAAATTACAGTTTTAATTATGTTTTTGGTCGCAGCCTCCAACTTCTTTGGAGCCGAATTCTCGTCCCTTGGGACCCCGAAGATGATGACAGAAACATTGCTTCAGTTAGACCTCTCACCCTATATGATTTTGATATTAATAATGGCTCTAATCTTTCTGCTTGGCTGGCCATTGGAATGGGTCCCGATTGTCTTGATCGTAATACCAGTTTTACTGCCTACGGTAATGGCATTAGATCTCCCGGGGTTTGAGAGTCAGTATGACAAATTAGTATGGTTCGGTATTATGGTTGCAGTTAACTTACAGACAGCATGGCTCAGCCCACCTGTTGCTCTTTCAGCTTACTTCCTGAAGGGTGTAGTCCCTAATTGGGATCTTAAAGACATCTACCTCGGCATGATGCAATTTATGGTAGTACAGTTGATAGGCCTGGTACTGTTGTTTATCTTTCCACAACTGGTCTTATGGCTACCAAGACTTTTGGGCAGTTAAAAAAACGAGTAGTTACTTTGGCTATTCTTTAAATTTAGGAT
>MDTG01174381.1_pt1 | contig 10108 bp, 10 predicted proteins | sample 811421 | NCBI WGS metagenome assembly MDTG01 (sample SAMN05326645, study PRJNA326480) | marine metagenome | isolation source: seawater | place: Pacific Ocean: South East | collected 2011 | reverse complement strand
TTCTCTTGATTTAGTAATTTGGAAAATAATTATATATGAAGATATGACTATCAAAAATGTGGAGATAATTAATGATATGAGTGATAAAGTATCATTATCAAACAAGATTAAATTTTGAAAATGAAGAAAAATAAAATTTATTGGCCTATCTGGACTGATTATAAAATAATCAATTATTTTTAAATCTTTACTAGATAGATATCTTAAATAGTCACTAAATGTGTCAGCTCCATATGATATTCTCTCAAAAGTAAAATAATGAGCTAAAATGTGTGTAAGTAATAAAATTAATATATTTATTTTAGTATTATTTAAATTATATGTTTTCATTTATTTACAAAAATATTACTATTATATAATTTTAATAATATGAATCCTTTTTTATCTACTTGGGGCTTAATTTTTATTGCTGCAGTAATGGACGTAATTGGAGCTTTTGCAGTTAAAGCTAAAATAAACCAGTTAGGATCAGTAAATTATGCAGGAATTTACAATGTTATTGACTACCTTTTCAATTTAGCTAAATTTCCTTTAGTATGGTTTGGGACGTTTTTAATATTAACTGCCCCATTACCATATGCTTTGGCTTTAAGTAGAATGGAACTATCTACTGCATATCCAGTTATAGTGATCTTAAATGCACTACTATTAATACCTATTGCAGTTATATTTTTAAATGAAAGTCTTACCCTTTATAAAGTTATAGGTTATATAATTATTATTATAGGATTGTATTTCATACATAAGTAAAATCATCATGAAAGAATATATAACAATTGGTTTAGGTCAATTACTTGTAGAGGGAGGTGAGCCAAATAGAAATTTTGAAAGAGCAGAGATCATGATCAAAGAAGCTTCTAAAAAAAATTGTGATCTAATATTATTACCAGAATGTATGGATTTAGGCTGGACTCATCCGTCAGCAAAGAGTGAGTCTTTACCAATACCAGGTTTGTATTCTAACAAAGTAAGCAAATTAGCAAAAGACAATAATATTTATATTTGCTGCGGTTTAACTGAAAAAGATGAAAAAAATAATAAAGTTTATAATTCTAGTATTATTTGCGATAATCTTGGAGAGATTATTTGCAAATATAGAAAGATAAATATCTTAGAGGAAGCACTTGATTATTATTCAATTGGAAAGAGTTTATCAGTCGTAGAAACATCGTTTGGAAATATAGGTTTAAATATTTGTTCAGATAATTATGCAAACTCTCTAGAAATAGGAAAAACTCTTGGAAGAATGGGGGCTAAAATCATATTATCTCCTTCCTCTTGGACAGTGGATTATAATATCACAGAAGAGAGTGATCCATATGGAGAAAAATGGATAAAACCTTATCATACTTTAGCGCAAATATTTGATTTGGTAGTTGTAAGCACAACTAGTGTTGGATATTTAGTAGGAGGTCCTTTTGAAGGAAGAAAAATGGTGGGGTGCTCGGTAGTTGTTAATAAAGAAGGTGTTCAATATAGGGGTAAATTTAATGAAATAGCTGGGGATTTAGGTATTCAAGAAATAAAAATTCCAAAAAGTAATTTCAAAGGCACATTGATTGATAAACGTATCAAGGATCTTAATATAAAATGAAAATTTGCTCAGTTTGTATAATGGACGAAACAACAAAAGAGATATCTTTTGATCTAAATGGCAAATGCTCATATTGTTATAAACATGAAGCTCTGGAAAAATCATTTCCTCAAGATAATAGCCATTTAAAAATTATTGATAAAATAATCAAAGATGGAACAAATAAAAAATATGATTGTGTTGTTGGCTTAAGTGGGGGTCGAGACAGTAGTTATACAGTTCATCTGATGAAAAAATATGGTCTTAGAGCTCTTGTAGTACATTTTAATGATGGTTTTGGAAATCCATTAGCAGGAGAAAATATTAAAAAAATAATTGATAAAACAAATTTTGAATTAAGAAGTATAACTTCCGATTGGCGTGAGTCAAAAGAAATTAAAATATCTTGCCTTAAAGCTTCAGTACCAGATATTGAGATTGGAACTGACCTTGGAATAGCAGCTTCACTTTATAGCACTGCATGTAAAGAAAATATTAAATATATAATTACAGGTACATCATTTAGAACTGAAGGTATTGCTCCATTAGATTGGAACTATCTTGATGGAAAATATTTAAAATCAATTCAAAATAAATTTGGCAATATAAAAATTAGAAAATGGCATCCAAATGATGCTGGATTTAATCTTGATTTAAAAGAAATGATTTATTACACATTTTATAAGAGAATACAGATGGTGCCTATTTTATATTATGAAGATTATGTAAGAAAAAATGCTGAACAAATTTTAGTAGATGAATATGATTGGAAAAATCCAGGGGCTCATTATTTTGATGATTTATATCAAAGTTTAATTTTTTATGTTTTGAGGACTAAATTTAATATCGATTTTAGAAAATTTAATTACAGCGCGTTAATAAGATCCGGTCAGATGGAAAGAAAAGAAGCAATGGATAGAACAAAAGAAATATATTCTATTGAGGATAAAAAAATAATCGATTTATGTATAAAAAGATTGGGTTTAAGTATGGAAGAATTTAATAAGATTCTTAAAAAAGAAAAAAAATCTTTTAGAGATTACAAAACGAATTACAAATTTGTTAAGGCATCTAAAATAGTCGTGTACATTTTGTCAAAGTTAAATATTTTACATCCTTCAACTTATTATAAATTTTTTTAATTTTCTTCATTATCAGCAAAATTTACTAATTCAGAAACCAAATATAAGGGTCTTTTTCTTGTCTCATCAACTCCTCGCCAAATATATTCGCCTAGGATACCAAGGGTCATTAATTGTACACCTCCCAAAATTAAAATTATAACCATTAATGATGTAAATCCTGGAACGTCTATTCCATAAATAAATTTTTCAAATATAAGAATTATTGAATAGATAAAACTAAATAAACTCAAAGTTAATCCAATATAAGTAATTACCCTTATTGGAAAAGATGAGAATGAAACAAAAGAGTCAATTGCCAATTTAATAAGTGAGAAGAAGTTAAATGAAGATTTACCATATTTTCTTTTTTTCTGATTATAATAAACTATGTCTTGCTTAAAACCCATCCATGAAATGATACCATTTAGCATTCTATTAGTTTCCTTAAATTTATTTAAATTTGAAATTATTTTTTTATCAACTAACCAAAATGCTGATGAGCCATCTTTTGGATAATTTTTTAAAATTGAATATTTTATAAATAAAGAATAAAAAACTTTAGAAAAAATTTTACTAGCTAGACTTTGGTTTCTTTGCCTTCTTACAGTCCAAACAATCTCTACACCACTTTCCCATTTATTGATTAATTCAGTTATAACTTCAGGCGGCTCTTGCAAATCAGCTGTAATTAGGATTGCGGCGTGACTATTATAAACATGCTCAAATCCTGCAGATATAGATATATGACTGCCAAAGTTTCTTGATAATTTAATACATTTAACATTTTTATCAATTTTAGCTAATTTTTTTATATTCATAAATGTATTGTCTTCACTTCCATCATCAATAAATAATAAATTGAAATGATATTTTGGATGAAAGTGAATTGTTTTATTCAGCTCATTATAAGATTTTTCAATATTATTTTCTTCATTAAAGCAAGGAATTACTATAGTGATAGTTTTTTTTAACATTAGTGTTTGATTATATTGAAATTATAGAAAATAAAGGAAAAAATTGAACCTTAAATTCATAAAAGAATATTGGAATAATACTGCAAAAAAATCTAATGCTAATTGTTTAGTTTCTCCAACTTCTAGAGATCCTTATCTAGCTAAACTTGAGAGAAACTTTATAATTTCTGGATTAAAAAAAAATTACAATTGTCTTGAAATTGGATGTGGTGATGCTTTAAATACAATCTACTATGTTGATAAAGTTAAAAGTATAATTGCAACTGATAATTCCGAAAAGCTACTAAAAATAGCAAAAAATAAAGCAAATATTAACAAAAAAAATAATTTAGACTTTCAAAATATTTCCGCCTTAGATCTTCCTGAATCTTTCAATAATAAGTTTAATTGCGTTATTTCGCAGCGATGTATAATAAATCTAGGAAATTGGAATAATCAAAAAAAAACTATAAGAAAAATTCACAAATCTCTAAAAAAAAATGGAGTGTTCATATTAACTGAGGGATTTGAAGATAAACTAAAGAACTTAAATAAATTAAGACAAAAATTTAATTTAAATAAAATAAATGTAGCTAAATACAATAAATTCTTGACTACAGATAAATTTGATAATTATATAAAAAAATATTTTATAATTAAAAAGATTCATAATTATGGATCATACATAATTTTATCACACTTATTCCATCCTCTTATCGTTAGTCCATCAAATCCTAAACATGAGTCAAAAATAAATAAAATCTCAATGGATTTTCAAGAAAATAATATTCTAGATAAAAATTTATTAAAAAAATATAGTTATAATTTAGGCTATATGCTCATAAAAAAAAATTATTAATTTTTTTTGATATAAATATGGCGTTTTTTACAGAAATATGTTCACCTATTGGAATAACTAAACCTCTTGTATAAGCAATATATGAATTAGGAAAATCATTCTTTTTAAATTTATATTTTTTTTGATAAAATTTTTGGAATGGAATTGCTTGCGCTCCAACATTTGATTCAATTTTATTTAAGTATAGATAATTTTTCAATTTATTTCTTATAGTTTCATTTGGTAATGTAATATGATAGGATTGATAGTTACAGAATACTGAATCATCAATCTTTGTTAAATTCAAATTTTTATTATTTTTAAAATAAAATTCATATATTTTTGCTATTTTATTTCTATGTTTAATTTTATTATCAATTGATTTTAATTGATCTAAACCTAAAACTGAATTTATCTCACTAAGTCTATAATTTAAACCTGGGTTGATAAATTTATTTTTATTTAATACATTTACGACACCATGATTTTTATATGATTTAATAAATCTATAATCTTTTTTTGACTTTGTTATAACTATTCCACCTTCAGATGTTGTAACTACTTTTCGTGGATGAAAACTAAAACATGAGATATCGCCAAATAAGCCACTTAATTTTTTGTTATATTTAGAACCAAAGCTACATGCCGCATCTTCAATAATCTTTAAATTATTTTTTTTACATATTTTTAACAATTTTTTAATATCACAGATATTTCCAAACTCATGAACTATAATTATAGCCTTGGTTTTTTTTGTTATTTTTTTATGTAAAAGATCAATATCCATACATAAGTTTTTCATATTTATATCAACAAAAACTGGAATTGCCCCAACGTTTTCTACTACATTTGCTGTGGCAATATAAGAAAATGAAGGTATAATTACTTCATCTGATTTTTTAATACCGATAGATAATAACGATAAATGTAATGCTGCTGTTCCACTAGAAACAGCTATTGCATTATTTACATTAAAATAATTATTAATTTTTTTTTCAAATTTATTTGTAAAAAAGCCATCAATTAATTGTCCTGATCGTAAAATTTTACTAATATTTTTTTCTGTATTTTTTGAAAAAGATGGTTTTGAGAGTCTAATCATTATTTATTAACCAATTAGCTGTTCTAATAATTCCTTCAGACAGACCAATTTTGGCTTTAAAACCTAAAATCTTATGTGATTTTTCTACGGATGGTATTCTTAATTCAATATCTGCAGATAATGAGGGTTTAAAAATAATTTTTGATTTTGAATTTAATACCCTACAAATTGTTTGAGCTAATCCATAAACCGTAATTATAGCTTTGCTATTACCTATATTGAAGCTTTGACCCTTTGATTTTGAATTAACCAGAATTTTTAGGATACAATCAATGAAATCATCAATAAAACACCAAGCTCTTATTTGTGAACCATCACCATAAATATATATATCTTCATTATTAATTGCTTTTTTTATAAAGTTAATTAAGGCCCCCTCACCTGTTTGACCTGGACCATAAATATTAAAAGGCCTAACAGTAGTTGTCGGCAATTTATATTTATTATAATATGCTAAAACCAGATGCTCAGCAGCCAGCTTACTAACTGCATATGTCCATCTTGCTTCACCTGCTACACCTGAGATGGCATTTGTGTCTTCGTTAGATTTGTAAGCATAATTTCCAAATATTTCAGACGTTGAAAAATCTATAAAGTTGTTTTTAACATTATTTAATCTTGCCGCCTCAAGAGTATTAGAGGTGCCAATAAAGTTTACTTGCATAGTTTTTACTGGGTTTTTAATTACTGTATCAATGCCTGCAATTGCAGCAGCATGAATTATAACTTGAGAACCTTTCATTGATTTCGTTAAAAGATTAATATCTAAGACATCACCCTTGATAATTTTAATGTTTTTATGATTAATGTATTTAGATTTTGTAAGTGTATCTCTAGAAAAATTATCATAAACAATGATTTTATTTTTTTCAACTAAAGAAGAAATAATCCTATTTGCTATAAAGCCAGCTCCTCCTGTAATAAAAATTTTTTTGTTTTTTAGGTTAACTTTTTTTTCTACCTTTTTCATAAATTTTTTCAATAATTTCTATTACCTTCATACCATCTAGTGCGTTAGTTTTAATTACTGTATTGTTATTTAAAACATCTATAGCATTTTGTATTACTAATGCATGGTTTAATTTATTATTATCATATTTTTTATAATAATTTGGTATAATTCTATTATCATTTATTTTAAATTCACCATCTTGTATATCGCAGACGGAAACTTTATCTAAATATTGCCCTTCAATTCTTATATTTCCTTTTTGCGATAAAATTGAAATAGAGCTTTCAAAATGTTTATTGAACGAAGCAATAGAGAAATTAAAATTACATATTGCTCCATTATTTAATTCGAAATTAATATTTCCAGTATCTTCAAATTCTATATTTTCTGATTTTTTAAATTTTTTTAAAAAAGTATTAATATTTATAAAATCACCAAATATCCAATAAATTGCATCAATAAAATGGCTAAATTGAGTATAAAGAACGCCACCATCATAATTTAAATCGCCATGCCATTCATGTTTACTAAAGTATTCTTCATTTCTATTCCAAAAACAATTAATATTAATAAAATATATTTCTCCCAAATTTTTATTATCTATTAAGTTTTTTAGAGAATTCAAAACTGGTGAATATCTATTTTGCATTACCACAAAAACTTTTTTGTTTTTATCTATAGATTTTTTAATTATTTTTTCAGCATCTTGTTTGTTTAAAGCCATTGGTTTTTCAATTATTACATGCTTACCTGAGTTAAGAATAGTTAATGAATTTTCAGCATGAAAACCATTTGGTGTTGCAACATTAATGATATCAACTTCTAAATTTGAATTTAAAAAATCAGATAGAGATGAAAATTTATTTGTATTATTAATTTTTATAGTATCTATATTCTTATCAATAACAGCAACTAATTCTGCTTCTTTATTACTAACGATAAAATCAATATGATTTAAACCAATTCTTCCACAACCCAAAACTGCAAATTTAATTCTACTCATCAGTATTTACTATATCATTCTCTAATATATATTTATCATTAGAAATTTGACATATTGCTCTGTTATTATTATTAAATTTCAACCTATCTCCATTTTTACTAATCCATCCTAAATGTTTTGAAGGATTACCTACAATTATTTGAAAATCTTTAACATTTTTTGTAACTACAGAACCTGCCCCAATTAAAGAATACGCACCTAAAATAACACCACAAATAATAGTTGAATTAGCACCAATACTGGATCCTTTTTTAATTATTGTATCTTTAAATTCATTTTTTCTTTCAACGAAAGATCTTGGATTAGTAACATTTGTAAAAACTGCTGAAGGTCCAATAAAAACATCATCCTCGCAAATAACACCTTTATAAATACTGACATTATTCTGAATTTTTACATTATTACCTATTATTACACCCTCTGATATAAAAACATTTTGTCCAATAATACAATTATGTCCAATTTTTGCATTATTCATAACATGAGAGTAATGCCAAATTTTGGTATTTTCTCCTATATCTGTTGGCTCATCAACAATTGAGGTTTCATGTAAAAAATATTTAGTCATTTAATATTTTAATAATTTTATTTGATATAAACTTAATATTATTTTTATTTAAATATGGATGAATAGGTAATGAAAGAACTTCATTACATAATAATTTACTTACATGATAATTTTTATTTTTTTTAAAATATTTTTGATATGCTTTATGACTATTCATAGTGAACGGATAATAAATTATTGTTGGAATACCAATTTGTTGTAATTCATTTTTAATAAAATCTCTTTTATTATTTTTTACTTTAATTGTAAATTGATGGTAAATATGATCAGAATAGTCAACTCGTTTGGGTAGAATAATACCTTTTGCGTCTTTAAGAAATGAATAATAGTGTTTAGCATTTCTTTTTCTCAAAGAATTACTTTTATCTAAAACTTGGAATTTTGAATTTAATACGCAAGCTTGAAAGGTATCCAATCTACTATTTACACCAACTAAATCATGTTTGTATTTTTGCTTTTGACCATGGTTTTTTATCATTGAAATTCTTTCAAAAAGGTTACTGTTATTTGTTATAATTGCTCCACCATCTCCATAGCATCCCATATTTTTAGTTGGAAAGAAAGAAAAACATCCCAAGTCTCCTATATTACCAGATTGAATTTTTTTATTTTTAAAATTATAATTAGATGCAATAGATTGAGCTGAGTCCTCAATAATAAATAAACTATATTTATTTGCTATTTTTTTTATTTTTTCCATGTAACAATTTTGTCCGAACAAATGTACCGGAACGATAACTCTAGTTTTGCTTGTAATTTTATTTTCAATTTCTTTTTCATTTATAAGAAAAGTATCATAATTTACATCAACCAGTACAGGCTTTAACCCAAGTAAAACAACAGTTTCAATAATTGAAATATAAGAAAATGCAGGCATAATAACTTCGTCATTACGTTTAAGATTTAAAGACATAAGAGAAATCTGAAGTGCATCAGTACCGTTACCACATGAAATAGCGAATTTGGATTTTGTTAATTTTTTAAGATTTTCCTCGAATAATTTTACTTCTTTACCATTAATATAGTCACTATTTTTAAAAAGAGTATCTAACTTTCCACCTAAGCTTTTTTTTATTAAAGAATGCTCTTTAAATAAATCATTAAATTTTATTATCATTTTTTTACTATAAAAATATTATATTTTGCATTATCATATTTATAATATCCGTAATTATTTAATAAATTAAATTGTTCACTACTATATTTTCTATCTTTTTGTAATATTATCATACTATAAAAATTATTTTTAATTTTATCCATTACATTTAAATTATTATAATTTTCTCTAATATAAAATTCTGGCTCATGTGGGTTATTAATATTTAAGTTTTCAATCTTATTATAATTTGAGTAATACTTAAAAATATGCGAGCCATCAACAAGAATAGGCTTATTTTGACTGTATTTATATATATCATTTACAGTGAGGTCTATAATATTGCTAGAATGATTATCATTTTGATTATTTGTGTTAAAATAAATAATAAGTAAAAATAAAAAGATGGGTAAAAAAAATAATTTATCAAATTTTATTTTAATATCTAATGCATTTAATAGATAAATGAATGAAAGAGAAAATATTATCACTGCAGGCATAATATAATTTGGGTGATATATAAATCGAAAAATTATGATAAAGTATATAAATCCATGAATGAACGAAATAATAAAATTATCAAATTTTAATACTTTCTTAATATTAAAAAAAATAAATATAAAAAAGAAAATAAAGGTTAAAATCAAAATATAATCATTTATCAAAATATCACTAAAAATATTAAAATGTGATACTTCAGAGTATTCAATATTAGATTCTATAATAATTCTATAGGTATACATAAAATATGTTTTAATTATTGTTAAGTTAAAAATGTTACTTGGCCAAAGAGCAAATATTAAAAATAAAGATAAAAAAAATACAAAGAAAATTGATTTAAAATTTAAATTAAATTTCTTAAAATATATCAATAAAGTAAAAAAACTTCCAACAATAAT
>MDTG01401211.1_pt1 | contig 10109 bp, 9 predicted proteins | sample 811421 | NCBI WGS metagenome assembly MDTG01 (sample SAMN05326645, study PRJNA326480) | marine metagenome | isolation source: seawater | place: Pacific Ocean: South East | collected 2011 | reverse complement strand
TGATGGAAATGCAGGTCTGGATGGCGATCAGTTGAAGCAGGAGTCGCATGGCCGGTCTGGTCCTCATCGGAGGGGTGGTCCTGGCGGATCGGAAGTCGAATTCCGCGTGGATCCCCATGGTAGGGGAGGGGAGACGGGAGACATCGCCATGGTCACCGGTTTCCTGCCTCAGATCGCTCTGAGGGCACTGGCAGAGGATTCTGTCCGGTCTTTTTCAATCCGGCGGGGCATGCATGGCCGACCCATTCGACGATGGGACCTGCCTGGTTGATCATCGATGCGAACAGGCCGAAGTGTCCGGTGGGAATCCACCAGTGGGCCGCATCCGGCATGCGAAGACGCAAGGCGGATCGGGATGGTCTCGGGATGGCGGCATCGAAGCCTGCTTCGACCAGGAGAATGGGGCGGTCCGTGAACCATGACCAGAGCCCGTCGTCCTCCAGGGTCGATGCCGCCCGATAGGAGCATCTGAAGATCTCCAGATCCTCTTGGGACACCCACGGCCCGCGACGATCGATGCGTAGGTCTTCGTCTTCGAGTGATGTACGGGCGACGATCACGGGAGGGTCGGTTCCGGTGGCGAGGAGAGCCACGGCATCCACGCGTCGCAAGGGGTCCATGAGAGCGGCTGTCGCTGGCGCCGCGAGGCCACCGCTGCTCATCCCGACGATCGCGGTCGAGGATCCCGGCAGCAACCCGTCCCGCTGGAATTCGCCGGCGATCGTGGAGAGGCCGACGGCCCACGCACCGATCGCAACCTCCATTTCGCCGGCGAGCACCCGCCCCGCCTTCTCGGGATCGGTGCCCGCGGAGATGATCGTCGCATCCCCGAGATCCTGGTCCGGCGAGGTGATCGGCGGACTGGAAAGCAGCACGTGCCAGCCTTCACGAAGGAAGGCGGTCACCAGCCAACGTTCCCCGGGGTTGAATCGTGCCAGACTTCCGAGGATCACCACCAGCCGATCCTCGCCGAGGGCATGCGGGGTGAAGAGCATGCCGTCGACCGCACGGCGGGGTGGGATCCCCAGATCCCGGCGGGGATCGGTCCTCGCCAGTTCGACGATCGCGATCCTCGCATCGAGGGAGCGGACCACGGACGGGTCGAGGCTCAGGGGAAGCTCTTCCAGTCGAATGGCATCCGGACGCCAGAGCTCGACCCGGCCCTCGTGCTGGAGTCTCGTCATGGCCATCGCCACCCCGTTCGTATCCAGGACCGCAAAACCGATCGGATGACCATTTCCGGTGACTTCCGTGATGGACGGAGCGAGTGGATCCGACCAGAGGGGAAGCACCGGAAGGGGGGCGGGCATGCGGGTCGCGACTTCGGGTCCCTGCCCCTCCGTTCGGTACGTGCATGCGGTGGCAGTGGACCAGAGAAGGCATGCGACCAGGAGGATCGTCGGTCTCAGCTCCATACGGTCATGGCTCGATTGTCGATCAGTCGGACACTTCCTCCATCCCAGGAGAGGGTGGCCGCCACCAGCGCCCGGCTCGGCCTGCTGAAGTCGTCGATCTTCTCGAGATTCTCCGGGTCGCGGACCACCGCATAGCCGACCTCGAGGTCGTGTGCCTCGAGGGTGTCCCGCATCATTGTCTCGGCGGTCAGGGGATGCTGGGCGGCGTGGGCGACCTGCAATGCTCGTGAAATGCCCAGGGCTCGGTCGCGATGTTCGGTTGGAATGCGGACGTTTCGACTCGACATGGCCAGCCCGTCATGATCACGGACGATCGGGGCGGGAATCACCCGGATGGAACGGAATCTGGAATCGGCGACGGTCATCGCGGTGACGACCTTGAGCTGTTGCCAATCCTTCTCGCCGAAGATCGCCCGGGCGGGTCTGGCATGTTCGAACAGCCGGGCCACGACCAGGCAGACTCCGCCGAAGAAGCGGGGACGGTCGAAACCCTCGAGGCCGGGCTTCGTGGCCACTGCTGGCAGGGGGAGGTTCGCCGCCGCCGTCATCGCTGATTCCGGTCCCTCCGGGTACATCGTGGCGGCGGAGGGTGCGTAGACGACATCGCAACCGGCTTCTCCCGCTCGATCCACATCCTGCTCCAGTCCACGTGGATACGCCTCGAAGTCTTCGCCCGGCGCGAATTGAGTCGGGTTGACGAAGATACTCGTCACCACGGGGCCTCCCAACCGGGCGGCCTGGCGGATGAGGCTCAGATGACCTTGATGGAGAGCGCCCATGGTGGGGACGAAGGATCCACCCCAGAGGCTCTCCAGGTCGGAAGGGTCATGAATGATCTCTGGACGGGTCATGATGGGGCGGAGTCTAGGCTCCCTGGCTTTGTAAGGCGGTTTCCCCTGCTCCGAGGTGGAGCCAGGGGGCTCTGGGAGGTAGAATTGGGAGTCACGAAGCACGCATCCTTCGAACGGGGATCGTCGAACTTACTGCAGGTATTGCGATCATGACCCCGTCCACTTCCGATGGGACTCATCATTCCCGGTATCCAGGCAGGCCACCGGCAACTTCCAACTCAGGAAGCCCATCGCCGCACCAAGGAGCTAGTAGCGCTTGAAACGCCCCATCTACATGGACAACGCGGCGACCACCCGCACCGACCCTAGGGTCGTGGAGGCCATGCTTCCATACTTCACCGAGATCTACGGAAATCCCGGCAGCAGGAATCATGCGTACGGGTGGGAGTCGGAAGCAGGAGTGGACAAGGCTCGCGAGCAGGCCGCCGATCTCATCGGAGCCGGTCCCAAGGAGATCGTCTGGACCAGTGGTGCGACCGAAAGCAACAATCTCGCCATCAAGGGTGCGGCTCAGATGTACGCCAAGGCACCGGCGGGCTCCTCGGGGCGTGGCCACATCATCTCATCGATCATCGAGCACAAGGCGGTGCTGGATCCCTGCAAGCGTCTCGAGCGAGAGGGATTTGACGTGACCTGGCTGGATCCGGGCCCCGAAGGGGTCATCACCGGAGACCAGGTCCGAGAGGCGATGCGGGATGACACCATCCTCGTCTCACTCATGTGGGCCAACAACGAGATCGGCACCATCAACGAGATCCCCGAGATCGGGGCGGCCTGCCGGGAGCGAAAGATCGTCTTCCACACCGACGCGACGCAATGGGTCGGCAAGATGCCTACCGATGTCGAGGCCGACAATGTCGACCTCATGTCGTGGTGCGCCCACAAGATGTACGGACCAAAGGGAGTGGGCGCCCTGTACGTGCGCCGTCGCCGACCACGAGTCCGCCTCCAGGCGATGCTCGACGGTGGAGGTCACGAAAGAGGCATGCGATCCGGCACCCTGAACGTGTCGGGCATCGTCGGCTTCGGCGTCGCCTGCGAGATCTGCGGTCAGGAGATGGAGGCCGAGAGGGACCGCCTGCTCACCCTGCGTCGGAAGCTCGAGAACGAGCTCTCGGCCAGAATGGACGTGGTCAAGGTCAACGGTCATGCCGAGCGCCGGCTTCCGCATCTCACGAACATCTCCTTCGGCTTCGTCGAGGGCGAATCGCTCATGATGGGCATCAAGGACATCGCCTGCTCGAGCGGTTCGGCGTGCACCAGTGCCAGTCTCGAGCCCAGCTACGTCCTCAAGGGCCTGGGACTCGGCGACGACCTGGCTCATTCCTCGCTGCGTCTCTCGCTGGGACGCTTCTCCACCGAGGAGGAGGTCGACTTTGCCATCAACGGAATCACCGAGGCGGTCGAGCATCTCCGAAAGCTCAGCCCTCTCTACGACCTTCACAATGAAGGCATCGACATCACCACCATCGAGTGGCAGTCCCACTGACGCCGCCCGATCCGATTCAAGAGGAAGCCTCCCATGGCCTACAGTGAAAAGGTCGTCGACCACTACCAGAATCCCCGAAACGTCGGCTCTTTCGGCAGCTCCGGAGAGGTGAAGGAGCGTTCCGACGTGGGTGTGGGCATCGTCGGTGCCCCCGAATGCGGCGACGTGATGCAGCTCCAGATCAGGGTCGACGACGACGGCGTGATCGAGGATGCGAAGTTCAAGTGCTTCGGGTGCGGCTCCGCGATCGCCAGCTCCTCGTTGGCGACCGAGTGGATCAAGGGCAAGAGCGTCGACGACGCGTTGAAGATCCGAAACACCGAGATCGTGGAGGAACTCGCGCTCCCCCCGGTCAAGATCCACTGCTCCGTTCTGGCTGAAGACTCGATTCGAACCGCCATCGCCGACTACAAGAAGAAGAACGGCATTGTGGACGAGCACGATCATCACCACGACCACGACCACGACCACGACCACGACCACACCCACTGATCCCCCAAACGGAGTCCCAACCATGCCAGTCAACGTGACCGAGACCGCCGCCAGGGAGATCGATTCGATCATCCGCCAGCAGGACCTTGATCCCGCGAACATCCGACTTCGAGTCGGAGTCAAGGGTGGTGGATGCAGCGGCTTCAGCTATCTTCTCGACCTGACCGAAGTCCAGAAGGACTCCGATGAGATGTGGGAGTTCACCTACAACCGCCGTCCCGAGAAGGCCTCGACCGAGACTTCGCTCATGGGCGGGGGAGGCGGTGCCGCGGTGGCCACCGGGGACGACGCCTCCGAGGAAGCGGGAGAGCCCTTCACCGTACGGGTCGTCTGCGACCCGAAGTCCTACCTCTACCTGAACGACACCACGATCGACTTCAAGGATGAGATCATGGGTCGAGGATTCGTATTCAACAACCCCAATGCGACCAACACCTGTGGTTGCGGGTCCAGCTTCTCCGCCTGAGGCCGGTTCCGGTCATCCGACCCAGCGTCGGATGGTGGAACGCAGGCCTCCCCGGTCGAGTCGTGAGATGAAGCGGGCATTTCGCAGCAGCCACCAGGGAAGGGTGGCCGCCGATCCCGCCAGGGCCACCGAAGAAGTAGGCATGTCCCCGAGGTCGTAGCCCGCCTTTGTCGCCGAGGGCCCCGCGAGCCAGGCCAGCCAGGTCAGCTCCGCGGAAGAGAGCGGGCGATGCTCGACGAGGCCGTCCGCGAAACTTGAGTTCGCCTTGGGGTAGAGCATGGGACCGTCCATCGGCAGACTCAGGTGCTCTCGTATTCGGGGCATCCATTCCCCGGGCGAGGCCTGAAGTCGTTCGAGAGGCACCACCAGGACCTGCTCCATGCGTTCGGCGGCCAGGGCCGCGTCGTAGGTCCGGCGGGCGACGAGGCTGGCGGGGGCTGGGTGGTAGAGGCGGTGGAAACGCTTTCGAACCTCGGCGGCCTTCCGGTCTCCCTGCTGCTTGTAAGACAGCATGAATGCACGCGGGTCCCTGAGCATCACGACGAAGCGTGACTCGGGAAACTGATCGAGGATCCGGTCCAGGTACATCATGTGATGGGGGGTCTTCTCCACCCAGTATTCACGCCCCGTGAGCTCCAGAACCTCATCGGTGAGGCGATTGAAGAGTTCTCCGGGGGTGAGGTCCGATCCAGGACGACGCATGGCATCTGCGATCGCCGCGGATGGTGAGGTGATCGTGGGCCAGAGGCCGTCGGAGCCTGCGGGATGGAGTTCGATCCTCTCGACCAGATCCGCCGCGGATTCGATCTTCGAACGGTCGAGTCTGCCTGCCGAGTCGGGCTCCACCCAGTTTCGACCGAAGAACAGCGTCTCGCCGAAGGCGGCGACCCGCGGGTCCATGGCCAGTGCCCGGATGAGGGCGCTGGTGCCTGCCCTGGGCATCCCCACGATGAAACGCCCCATCATCCCGGGCCGGGATGGCCCCGTGCTCTCCTGCGTCATCCAATGGCCTCGATCGCGATTCTGGTGTCCTCGACGAGTGACGAGGTCGAGAGCGGGCCTCCGACGGCCGTCCTCATCCATGCATCGGGTGTGACGGAACCGATGGAGCAGATCCGCTTGGTCTCCGCGGCCAGGTCACGGCCACGCATGTGACTCCGAATCTGGTGGCTGATGGTCCGCCCGATCGCGTAATCGGCGAGATAGAGCGGATGCCCGAGCATGTGCTGGTAGGCACCGAGGATGTGGTAGGGGTCCTCGCCGAAGTGGGGTTGGAAGAAGTCGTTCCAGACCTCCCGGGAATTCCTCAGCAACGCGGTTCGAATCGCGGCGGGGGCGCACGCATCCCCCAGACGGTAGATCTCCCGCCAGGTCCGGAGTTCGACCAGGCTGGGGCCTGCAATCTGGCAGGTCATGAGCATGGAGGCGATGGTCTCCTCGTGGAAGGCCCGCTCCGAGGCCGCCTCGTCCTCGATTCCCAACGCTCGTTTGGCGAGTGACTGGTAGAGAAACGCGAAGGCCTCGGTGCAGGCGGTGTTCGGGACGCCCCGCATCGCCGGCCTCGGGACGTAGAACGTCGAACAGAGCTGTTCGAGATTGTGCCCGAGCTCGTGCATCGCGGTGTCGAATCCGTCCCAGCCGAGCTGGTCCTTCAGGCGGTTGGTTCGAAGCCACGCTCCGTATTCGGCGAGTTGGGGCCGCATCGCGTGCCCCGAACCGCGTGCGATCTCCACCCGGACCCGTGATCCGAGGAAGGCGGCCTCGTCCTCCGGCCATCCAAGGCCGCGGAGGATCTCGGGGAGCTTCTGCTGGAACTCCTTCTCGTCGGAGCAAAGTTCGGCCACCACCGCGTTCATCGCGTCGGCATCTCTGGTCTCGAAGAGGTCGTCGAAGTAGATGTCGTGAGATTCGAGCGGGCGACCGAGACGACTCGAAAGCAGCGAGGCCAAGTCGCCTCGAACCGGAGCGGAGAGAAGGTCGACGAGAAGCTGCTCGACCTCGATTTCTGGAATCTCGCGTTCCAGCTCGAACTTCCTTGCGATCGCACTGGGATGCTCCGGATGGTGCTCGTCGTACGCCCGGGCCACGATGACGTTGTCCATCCAGTGTTCGTATCGCAGCAGGTCGATGGCGGGGCCCGGCTCGGCACCGTCGATGGTGTTGGACTCGGGATCCCAGTCGGCGGTGGATCCCCGATCCATGATCGACTGGGGCAGGGATCCGTCGATGTAGCGGCTCATGACCCTCGCCAGTGCTCTCTGCTTGTGAAGGCCGTCCTCATCGTTGTAGCCGCTCTTGATCTCTTCTCGAACCAGCCAGTGGGCAAGAAGGTCACGGTCGGCCTCGAACCATCGCCGCCCCGTTGCATCGACCATGGTGCCGACGGGAATGTGGAAGTTCGACACCCAGTGGTAGCTCTTGAAATGAAGATCGCGGGCGAGATCGGCCACCTTCTTCGGAATCCGAGGGCCGAAGGATCCGGCGATCCTCGCCTCGGCCCACTTTTCGTCGTTCCAGGTACCGCCGTGTTCGAGCATCTCCTTGAGGGTTGATTTCCTCAGGTTGAGAAGCGCCACGAAGGCCAGTTTCTGGGCGTAGAACTGTTCCACCAGGTCGGGTGCGGGATCGAACGTCGCGAGCAGTGCATCGACCTTGGGCAGGGAATCACCGACCAGGTCGTTCCAGCGACGGAGGTTCCGACGCATCTCGTAGAGGTGTCCACGGACCTGTTCGGAGGCGATTTCGAGGCGGTCGAGGAGGCGGTTGCGATCCTCCCCCGGGGGGGCGTAGTGCTCGAGGCAGAACGTTTGGAACCCGATCGCATCGCCATCGATCTCCTGCCAGCGTTCCGCGCACTGGTCGACTCCGCGACGGGCATCATCCGCCACGGCCTCTCCGTGTTCGGCGATCATCGCATCCGTCGTCGCTTGAAGTTCGGTCTCGGTGAAAGGGCGGCTCTGGCTTGTCGTGGTGCTCATGCGAAGATCCTAGAAGAACCATGGCGGATCGGGAAGGTAGCCTGACGCGAATGACGGTCACATTGCTGGAACGTTCGCTTCTTCCGATGCTCGTGGTCCTGCTGGCCACGACCGGCTCGGGGTGTTCCACGCCCACCTCGGGCGGTTTCGCATCGCTCTCCACGGGGATGACCTCGGAGGAGGTCAGGGGGCTGCTCGGGGAGCCCAGCGTGCGGGTCCCTGCCGAAAGGCTTGGCGACGAGGAGACCATCGCCGGACCGCGCTGGCAGTACGGTGACAACCTGAGCAGCGTCGTGACCGCGGCGACCTACCCACGTACGGTTCCGGACGACGTCTGGATCGTCTGGTTCGATCCGGACGGCCGAGTGATCTGCTGGCGGGAACCCCTTGGTGGCGACCCGCGGTCTCGGCCCGGCACGGTTGGGGCCGGGGGGAGATCCTCGATCTTCCCGGATCGAATCTATCCTCGGGAGCGTTGACTGCTGTCTGCGCTGTCGTGTCCGCGGCCGTTGTGAAAGACGACCGGCGAACGTCGTGGACGATCGCCGGTCGGTCTGTCTGTGGTGAGTTGGGGCGTGATCGGTGCTCAGGCCTCGGCGGCCATCTTCTCCGCCTTGGCCCGTGCATCGTCGAGGGTTCCCACGTACATGAAGGAAGTCTCGGGAAGGTCATCACCCTCTCCGGCGCAGAGACGTTCGAACGAGTCGATGGTCTCATCCAGGGAGGTGGTGATTCCCGGGAACCCGGTGAACACTTCCCCGACGTAGAACGGCTGGGACAGGAACCGTTCGATCTTCCTGGCGCGGGACACGGCGAGCTTGTCCGACTCGCTGAGTTCGTCGACGCCGAGAATGGCGATGATGTCCTGGAGATCCTTGTAACGCTGAAGGATCGACTGGACCTCGCGGGCGACGTTGTAGTGACGCTCGCCGATGACGTTGGGATCGAGGATGCGGCTCGAGGAACCGAGCGGGTCGACGGCGGGGTAGATGCCCTTTTCCGCGATCTTCCTTTCGAGCACCACGAACGCATCGAGGTGGGCGAAGGTGGTCGCGGGTGCGGGGTCGGTGAGGTCGTCCGCCGGCACGTAGATGGCCTGCACGGAGGTGATCGCGCCCTGTTTGGTGGAGGTGATCCGCTCCTGGAGGGATCCCATCTCGGTTGCAAGGTTCGGCTGGTAACCCACGGCGGAAGGCATTCGGCCGAGAAGGGCCGAGACCTCGGAACCGGCCTGGGTGAAGCGGAACACGTTGTCGACGAAGATCAGGGTCTCCTTGCCGGACGCATCTCGGAACTCCTCCGCCATGGCCAGTCCGGAGAGCGCGACGCGAAGTCGGGCACCCGGGGGTTCGTTCATCTGGCCGAAGACCATGGCGACCTTGTCGAGGACATGGGCGGTGTTGCCATCCGCATCCTTGTATTCGGCTTCCTGCATCTCGAGCCAGAGGTCGTTGCCCTCACGGGTCCGCTCTCCAACCCCGCAGAACACCGAGTAGCCACCGAAGTTCCGGGCCACCCGGGCGATCATCTCCTGGATGACCACGGTCTTGCCCACGCCGGCTCCACCGAAGAGGCCGATCTTGCCACCACGGACGAACGGGCAGAGGAGGTCGACCACCTTGATGCCGGTCTCGAGGATCTCGGTCTTCGGGTTGAGGTCGACGAACTCGGGGGGATCCTTGTGGATCGGGCTCGACTTCTCGGCACCGACGGGACCACGTTCGTCGACGGGTTCTCCGAGGAGATTGAAGACGCGGCCAAGCACCTTCTCGCCCACGGGAACTTGGACCGGCGAACCGGTGTCGATGCATTCCTGCCCACGACGCATGCCGTCGGTGGAACCCAGGGCGACGCAGCGGACGACTCCGCCGCCGAGATGCTTCGCGACTTCACCGACGAGTCGGTGCTTCTGGCCGCTCTGTTCGAGCTCCAGATTGATCGCGTTGTAGATCTCAGGCAGATCGGATTCGGGAAACTGGGCGTCGAAGGTCGAGCCGATGACCTGAAGGACGGTGCCGGTCGAAGCCATGAGTGGCGATGCTCCTCGGTGCAGGCGGTGATGCGACCGTCCTCGCGATGAGAACGAGTCAATCGGGAGTCGCTTTCAGACGAAGGGAGCGACTCCCGCGAGAACGCGAAGAATACAGCCCCCGGGATGGTGTCACAAGCCACGATCGGTCGGTTCGAGGGATCCGCGGGGCCGAGACTCAGGCCTGGATGTCGAGAGTGCGTCCCACGGCGACGTCCACGGCGGCTTCGAGCCGATCCGCGTGCCGATTGTAGAGCTGCAGGGGGGCACCATCCGTCGGGGTGGGGCGGATCGTCGGAGCGGCCCCGGATGGGGGGGCGGAGGAGATATCACCGTCGAAACCCACGCCTCGGTTGATGTCGCTTCGAACCGTTCCTCCGACGAGCCGC
>MDTG01397579.1_pt1 | contig 10109 bp, 3 predicted proteins | sample 811421 | NCBI WGS metagenome assembly MDTG01 (sample SAMN05326645, study PRJNA326480) | marine metagenome | isolation source: seawater | place: Pacific Ocean: South East | collected 2011 | reverse complement strand
TGTTTTAGCAACAGCAGGTGATCAGAAAGTCCAGGTCATTAAAGCGGTAAGAGCTATTACTGGCTTAGGATTAAAAGAAGCGAAAGATATGGTTGATGGTGCTCCAAGCACATTGAAAGAAGGTGTTAAAAAAGAAGAAGCGGAAGCAATGTTAGCACAACTAACAGAAGCAGGCGCTACTGGCGAGCTTAAGTAACTTCAACAATATTTAATAAATAGGACGCATTTATGTCATACAGTTATACAGAAAAGAAAAGAATTAGAAAAAACTTTGGTACCTTTGCTCAGGTTATGGATTTACCAAACTTAGTAGAGACACAGACAAATTCTTATTCTGAATTTCTGCAAGCTGATGTGGCGCCTGAGGCAAGAAAAAAACAGGGATTAGAAGAAGTTTTTAAATCTTTATTCCCTATTAAGAGTGTTTCAGGAAATGCTGCCCTAGAATATGTTTCATATGAATTAGGAAAAAATACATACGATGTTCAGGAATGCCTTATTCAAGGCTTATCATATTCTGCACCACTAAGAATAAAAGTTAAGTTAGTTTTATATGATAGGGAATCTAATTTTAAAGATGTAAAAGATACTAAAGAAGGTGAAGTTTTTATGGGAGAAGTTCCATTAATGACTAATGACGCCTCTTTCATAATCAATGGAACTGAGAGGGTGGTTGTATCTCAACTTCATCGATCTCCAGGAGTTTTTTATGATCATGATAAAGGGAAAACACATTCATCAGGAAAAGTTCTTTACTCTGCAAGGATTATTCCATATAGAGGTTCATGGTTAGATTTCGAATTTGATCCAAAAGATATTCTTTTTAGCAGAATAGATAGAAGAAGAAAGATCCCTGCCACTATTATGCTTAGAGCATTGGGTATGGGTACTCAAGAAATCCTTTCAGAATTCTATGAAGAAGATACTTTTACTATTGATAAGGATATTGTTAAGGCTGCACTAGCTCCAGAAAGACTTAGAGGTGAGACATTATCTGTTGATATTAAGGTTAAAAATAAAGTTTATGTTGAAGCAGGAAAGAGAATTACAGCCAGACATATAAAAGAAATGCAAACCTCAAAAGCTTCTGAAATATCCCTTTCAAATGAATTTTTAATAGGTAAAGTTTTATCTAAAGATGTTTTTAATGAAGAAACAGGCGAAATATTATTAACTGCAAATACAGAAATAGATGAGACGACCCTTGAAGAAATCAAAGAACATAAAATAAAAGAAGTTAAATGCCTTTATATAAATGAATTAGATAAAGGTCCATATATCTCAAACACATTAAGAGTAGACCCTACTTCTAATAGATTAGAGGCATTAGTCGAGATATATAGAATGATGCGCCCTGGTGAGCCTCCAACAAAAGACTCAGCCGAAACCTTGTTTAATAATCTTTTCTTTAATGAAGAGCGCTATGACCTTTCTGAAGTTGGAAGAATGAAATTCAATAGAAGATTAAAATTAGATTCAAAAAAAGAAAATCCTTATATTCTTGATAAGCAAGACATTATCGAGGTAATGAAAGGAATTGTTAATATTCGAGATGGGCATGATATTGTTGATGACATAGATCATTTAGGAAATAGAAGGGTTAGATCAGTCGGTGAAATGACGGCAAATCAATTTAGAGTTGGTTTAATAAGGGTCGAAAGGGCAGTTAGAGAAAGATTAAGTATGGCTGAGGCTGATGAGCTAGGACCTCAGGACTTAATTAATGCTAAACCTGTTACAGCAGCTATTAAAGAATTCTTTGGATCTAGTCAGCTATCTCAATTTATGGATCAAAATAATCCATTATCAGAAATTACCCATAAAAGGAGAGTTTCTGCATTAGGACCAGGCGGCTTAACAAGAGAAAGAGCTGGATTTGAAGTTAGAGATGTTCATCCAACACATTATGGAAGAGTTTGCCCAATTGAAACCCCTGAAGGACCAAATATTGGGTTAATTAATTCTTTTGCTTCATATTCAAGAACTAATCAATATGGTTTTATTGAAACACCATATAGAAAAGTTGTTAAAGGAAAAGTTACAAATGAGATTGTTTATTTATCTGCAATTGATGAAGCAGAGCATGTAATTGCCCAGGCAAATGTAATGTTAGACAAAAACAATAGATTTATTGATGACTTGGTTGCAGTTAGGCACGCAAATGAATTTGAATTAATGTCCCCAGAAAGAATTGATTTGATGGATGTATCACCTCAACAAGTGGTATCAATAGCAGCATCTTTAATTCCATTTTTAGAACATGATGATGCAAATAGGGCGCTAATGGGTTCAAATATGCAACGTCAGGCTGTACCTGTATTGAGATCTGAGAAGCCTCTTGTTGGCACAGGTTTAGAGACAGTAGTTGCAAGAGATTCAGGTGTTTGTATTGTTGCAAAAAATAATGGTGTAGTAGAAAGCGTAGATGCATCAAGAATTGTTGTACGGGTAACAGATAAGAAATCAAAAACGGCATCCGATGTTTATAATTTGATTAAATATACAAGATCAAATCAAAATACATGCATCAATCAACGCCCGATTGTTAAAGCAGGTGATTCAGTTAAAGCAGGAGATATTTTAGCTGACGGTCCTTCAATTGATAATGGCGAATTAGCATTAGGTCAGAATATAAGAATCGCATTTATGCCATGGCATGGATACAACTTTGAAGATTCAATTTTAATTTCTGAAAAAGTTGCTAGAGAAGATAGATTCACATCTATTCATATCCAAGAGATTGTTTGTATTGCTAGAGATACTAAACTTGGCTCAGAAGAAATTACAGCTGATATTCCAAATGTAGGAGAAGAATCTCTTAATAAGTTAGATGAATGTGGAATAGTTTATGTAGGAGCTGAGGTTGAACCAGGAGATATTCTTGTTGGAAAGATAACTCCTAAAGGAGAAACTCAATTATCTCCAGAAGAAAAGCTATTGAGAGCTATATTTGGAGAAAAAGCATCTGATGTTAAAGACACATCTCAAAGGTCAAGCTCAAAAGGTACTGTTATTGGTGTAGAAGTATTTACAAGAGATGGCGTTGAAAAAGATGAAAGGACCAAAGTTATTGAACAAGAGCATATAGATCAATCAAAAAAAGATGCTGATGATGAAGTTGCTGTTGTAGAGCAGGCAACCAAAAGAAGACTCTGTGAATTGTTGAAATCAGAAAAGGCAACAAAAGGAAATGGTGTTAAGAGAGGTGAAACTTTAACAATTGAAAAGCTAGAATCATTTAGTTTAAATGATATTTTTTCAATAAAAACAAAAACTGAGACTGTTAATAATACTATCGAAGAAACAGAGAGCTCATTCAAACAATATATTAAAGATATCAAATCTAGATATGAAGAAAAGAAAGCAAAGATCATAAGAGGCCATGACCTTGCACCAGGAGTAATTAAAATTGTAAAAGTTTTCTTAGCTATTAAAAGAAGGATTCAGCCTGGGGATAAAATGGCAGGAAGACATGGAAACAAAGGCGTGATATCAGAAATAATGCCAGTTGAGGATATGCCTTATGATGAAGAAGGTAATCCAATAGACATTGTTTTAAATCCTTTAGGAGTTCCTTCGAGAATGAATGTGGGGCAAGTTCTTGAAACTCATATGGGATGTGCCGCAAAAGGGATTGGTGAAAAAATTGATAAAATGATCAAAGAAAACGCTAAGCCAGCTGAATTAAAGTCATACCTAGACAAACTTTATAATACCAATGCAGCCAATAAAGAAGATATTAATTCTCTAAATAACAACGAGATAGTTGAACTAGCAGAAAATCTAAGAGAAGGATTGCCAATTGCAACACCAGTTTTTGATGGAGCAAAAGAAAGCGAAATTAAAGATCTTTTAAAATTAGCCGGTATGCCAGAGTCAGGACAGATTACTTTATATGATGGAAGAACTGGAACTAAATTTGATAGACCAGTCACTGTTGGATATATGTATATAATCAAACTCAATCATTTGGTTGATGACAAAATGCATGCCAGATCAACAGGTTCATATAGTTTGGTAACTCAACAGCCGCTTGGCGGTAAAGCTCAATTTGGCGGCCAAAGATTTGGTGAGATGGAGGTTTGGGCTCTAGAAGCTTATGGAGCTTCTTATACTCTTCAAGAAATGTTGACAGTTAAATCTGATGATGTGTCTGGAAGAACAAAAATGTATAAAAATATTGTTGATGGAAGCTACGAAATGATTGCCAATGTTCCAGAATCATTTAATGTGCTTAGCAAAGAAATTAAGTCGTTAGGAATTAATGTCGATTTAGATATAGAAAAAGATAACGCAGGAGAAAAAAATTGAGAGATTTATTAAATTCTAAAAAACCAGTCCAAGAAGATTTTACCTCAATTTCTGCAGGTTTAGCTTCTCCACAAGTAATCAAATCATGGTCATTTGGCGAGGTTAAAAAACCTGAGACTATAAATTATAGAACCTTCAAACCAGAAAGAGATGGTCTTTTTTGTTCAAAGATTTTTGGTCCAGTTAAAGATTACGAGTGTATTTGTGGAAAGTACAAAAGAATGAAGCACAGAGGTGTTGTTTGTGAGAAGTGTGGAGTTGAAGTAACCCTTGCAAAAGTTAGAAGAGAGAGGATGGGTCATATTGAATTAGCAGCTCCAGTTGCACATATATGGTTTTTAAAATCATTACCTTCAAGAATAGGACTTCTCTTAAATGTTACTTTAAGGGAAATTGAAAGAGTACTATATTTTGAAAGTTATATAGTGACTGATCCAGGTCTAACAGAATTAGAAAAAGGTGAGATTTTAACTGAGGAAGAATGGGTTGAAAAATATGAAGAATTTGGTGATGAATTTGATGCTGGAATGGGGGCTGAGGCTGTCCAAAAATTATTAGAAGAACTAGATATTGATGATGAAATTAGAATTATCAGAGAAGAAATTCCACAAACGAATTCAGAGACTAAACTTAAAAAATTATCAAAAAGGTTAAAATTATTAGAGGCTTTTAATAATTCTGGAAATAAACCTGAATGGATGATTATGAATGTTTTGCCTGTCTTGCCACCAGACTTAAGACCTCTTGTGCCTCTCGAAGGTGGGAGATTTGCAACGTCAGACCTAAATGACTTATATAGAAGAGTAATTAATAGAAATAATAGACTTAAAAGATTATTAGAATTAAATGCGCCTGAAATAATTGTTAGAAATGAGAAAAGGATGCTTCAAGAATCAGTTGATGCTCTTTTAGATAACGGAAGAAGAGGACGAGTTATTACTGGCACAAATAAGAGACCTTTAAAATCTCTTGCAGACATGATTAAAGGCAAAGGCGGAAGATTTAGACAAAATTTATTAGGAAAAAGAGTAGATTATTCTGGCAGATCAGTTATTGTTGCCGGTCCAAATCTTAGATTACACCAGTGCGGATTGCCAAAAAAGATGGCTTTAGAACTTTTTAAACCTTTTGTTTATGGAAAACTCGAACAAAGAGAACTTGCTACTACCATAAAAGGAGCTAAGAAATTGGTAGAAAGAGAGACTCCAGAAGTATGGGAAGTTCTTGAAGAAGTAATAAGAGAGCACCCTGTTTTATTGAATAGAGCTCCAACCCTTCATAGGCTTGGCCTACAAGCATTTGAACCAAAATTAATAGAAGGCAAAGCAATTCAATTACATCCATTAGTATGTGTTGCATTTAATGCTGACTTTGATGGTGATCAAATGGCAGTCCATGTTCCTCTTACTCTAGAGGCGCAACTAGAAGCAAGAGCATTAATGATGTCTACTAATAATATACTCTCACCAGCTGACGGTTCTCCAATTATAAATCCAACTCAAGATATTGTATTGGGTTTGTATTATATGACCAGAGATAATGCAAACGCCTCAGGAACTGGAAGAGTTTTTAGTAATTCGGATGAAGTTTTAAGAGCATATGAGACAGAAAGTCTAGAAATCCATTCTCCTATAAAAGTAAGAATTAATCATGGGAATGGCGAGAGTTCACTTGAAGAAACAACCGTTGGTAGGATATTGATATGGAGAATAACACCAAAAGAGGTTGGTTTTGAAAACATCAATGATGTTTTAAATAAAAAATCAGTTTCAAAGCTTGTAGATATTTCTTATAGAAAAGCTGGACTCAAGAAAACTGTTATTTTTGCTGATCAACTTATGTATCTAGGTTTTGATTTTTCAACGAGATCAGGTTCTTCTATCGGTGTTAATGATTTTGTTATTCCTAAAGAAAAAGCAGAAATTATTGATTCATCAGAGAAGGAAGTAAAAGCAATAGAAAAACAATTTGACTCCGGTTTGGTTACTAGAGGCGAGAGATACAACAAAGTTATTGATATTTGGTCAAGAGCTAATGAACAAGTAGCAAAAGCAATGATGGAAAAAATAAGCACTGAAACAGCTAAAACTCCAGATGGAAATAAAGTTGATCAATCTTCATTTAATTCTGTATTTATTTATGCAGATTCTGGAGCTAGGGGTTCACCAGCTCAAATTAGACAGCTTTCTGGAATGAGGGGTTTGATGTCAAAACCAGACGGCTCAATTATTGAAACGCCTATTACTGCTAACTTTAGAGAGGGCTTGTCAGTATTACAATATTTTATTTCAACCCACGGTGCTAGGAAAGGATTAGCTGATACCGCATTAAAAACAGCAAATTCTGGATATCTAACAAGAAGATTGTGTGATGTTTCAATGGATTCTGTTATTAATATTGATGATTGTGGTACTTCTGAATCTATTACAGTAACTTCTATTATTGATGGAGGTGAAATTATTCAAGCATTAACCGATAGGATACTAGGAAGAGTTATTGCTGAACCAATTTTTGATAACGATGGTAAAGAAATTTTTGCTATTAATACAATGTTAGATGAGGATGCGCTAGATGTAATTAATGAACTTAATTTATCAAGTTTAAAGATTAGATCACCTATGACATGCGAAGCCTCTATTGGTGTTTGTGCAAATTGTTATGGAAGAGATCTTGCAAGAGGACATTTAGTTCACAGAGGTGAAGCAGTTGGAGTGGTAGCAGCCCAATCAATTGGAGAGCCAGGTACTCAGCTTACTATGAGAACATTCCATATTGGTGGCGCTGCTTCAAGCTCATCAGAGGATAATGCGATTTTTAATAAAAATGCAGGCGCCGTATCTTTTTCTGATGACATGAAAACTGTCACAAATAAGGATAAATTAGAAGTTGTTGTTTCTAGAAATGCAATGTGTTCAATATCTGATATCAATGGAAAAATAATTGAACAGTACAGAGTTCCTTATGGAGCAGTTCTTGAGGTTGATGATGCGGCTGATTTAACAGACGGTGTTAAAGTTGCGTCGTGGGACCCATATACAAGGCCAATAGTTTCAGAAACCGCAGGTAAAGTTAACTTTATTGATATTGAAGACGGTTTAAGCGTAAGAGAGCAGACAGATGAATTAACTGGATTATCTAGTATTGAAATTATAGAAGTTGCTGATAGGCCTTCAGGTGGGAGAGATTTAATCCCTACAATTGAAATTGTTGATTCAAAAGGCAAACCAGTATTAGTTGGTGAATTTAAACAACCTGCTGTATACCCTTTACCTGCTGGCGGCCTTGTTAATTTAGCTAATGGTAAAAAAATAACTGCTGGTGAGGTTATTGCTAGGATGCCACTAGTAGCATCTAAGACTAAGGATATTACAGGTGGACTGCCTAGAGTCGCAGACTTATTTGAGGCCAGAAAACCTAAAGATGCTGCAGTTCTTGCTGAAGAAACTGGATTAATTTCTTTTGGCAAGGAAACTAAAGGTAAAGTTAGATTAGTCATAACACCAGAAGGGGCTACAAAAAAATCACAAAATGTTGAGATGTTAATACCAAAACATAGAACATTAAATGTTTTTGAAGGCGAAAGGGTAAATAAAGGGGATGTTATTTCTGAAGGCCCATTAAGCCCTCATGATATCTTAAGGCTAAAAGGGGTTCCTGAACTAACTAATTTTATTGTAAATGAAATTCAAGATGTATATAGACTGCAAGGCGTTTCCATTAATGATAAACACATAGAAACAATTTTAAGGCAGATGCTTAGAAAAGCGTTAATTGTTGATGGTTGTGATACTAAATTTATACAAGGTGACCAGGTTAGTTATGCTGAACTTGTAGAAGAGAATGCTAAAGTTAAAGCTGATGGTAATAAGCCGGCTGAATATGAAAGAGTTCTACTTGGAATAACAAAAGCTTCACTTGCTACTGAATCGTTTATATCTGCTGCATCTTTCCAAGAAACTACTAGAGTTCTTACAGAGGCTGCCGTTACTGGTAAGAAAGATCATTTAAGAGGATTAAAAGAAAATGTAGTAGTTGGAAGGTTAATCCCTGCAGGAACCGGAATGGAATTCCACGATAAACTAAGAAGTAAGAAGCAAAGTGATTTTGTTGAACCAGGTTTATCAGAAGATGATATTGAGGCTGCGTTAAGGCAAGAATTTCAAGAAAATGATGAAGAATAATGTTGACCATTAACGATCAGCTATATAAAATCGCCGCGTATATATAAAATTAATATGGCAACAGTTAATCAATTAATAAAAAAATCTCGTAAACCAAAGGTTAAAAAAACCGATGTGCCTGCTTTAAACTCATGCCCTCAGAGAAGAGGGGTATGTACACGTGTATATACAACGACCCCAAAAAAACCTAATTCTGCTTTAAGAAAAGTTTGCAGAGTTAGGCTCACAAGTGGGTATGAAGTAACTTCATATATTGGTGGAGAAGGTCATAATCTCCAAGAACATTCTTTGGTTTTAATTAGAGGCGGACGAGTTAAAGATTTACCAGGTGTTAGATATCATACTATAAGAGGGACTCTTGATACTTCTGGAGTTGCAAACAGAAAGCAACGAAGATCTAAATATGGAGCTAAGAAAGGTAAATAATTATGCCAAGAAGACGCAGTCCTGAAAAAAGAAAAGTATTACCTGATCCAAAATACAAAGATGTAGTATTAGCAAAATTTATGAATAATTTAATGAAGGATGGTAAAAAATCTGTTGCTGAAAAAATTGTTTATGGTGCATTTGATCAAATTACAAAGAATTCAAAAAACGATCCTTTAGAAGTTTTTATGAAGGCTCTTGAAGAAGTAAGTCCTGTAGTTGAGGTTAAATCTAGAAGAGTTGGAGGAGCAAACTATCAAGTTCCAGTAGAAATCAGGCCAGCAAGAAGACAGGCTTTAGCTATGAGATGGATTGTAGAAGCAGCAAGAAGTAGAAGTGAAAAATCTATGGATCTCAGATTGGCAGGTGAACTTCAAGATGCATCACAACAAAAAGGTTCTGCGTATAGAAAAAGAGAAGATGTTCATAAGATGGCTGAGGCAAATAAAGCTTTTTCACATTTCAGATTTTAAAAATTAATTAATCATGGCTAGAGATACTGAATTAAATAAATACAGAAATGTGGGAATTTGTGCTCACGTAGATGCTGGTAAAACAACTACAACTGAAAGAGTATTATTTTATACAGGACTTTCTCATAAGATTGGTGAGGTTCATGATGGCGCAGCTGTTATGGATTGGATGGAGCAAGAACAAGAGAGAGGAATAACTATAACGTCAGCTGCTACCACATGCTTCTGGAGTGGAATGGAACAGCAATATCCTCAACATAGAATTAACATTATTGATACTCCTGGACACGTAGATTTTACTATTGAAGTAGAACGTTCATTAAGGGTTTTGGATGGTGCAGTAGTTGTTTTTTGTGGGACATCAGGAGTGGAGCCTCAATCTGAGACAGTTTGGAGACAAGCAAATAGATATGAAGTACCAAGAATTGTTTTTGTAAATAAAATGGATAGGGCTGGAGCTGATTTTGAGAAGGTTGTAAATCAGATCAAAGATAGACTTCAGGCAAATATAGTACCAATTCAGTACAACATAGGTGCAGAAGATGATTTTAAAGGGGTTGTAGATTTAATAAATATGCGAGCTATTTATTGGAATGAAGACGATCAAGGCTTGACCTTTGATTCTAAGGATATTCCTGAAAATTTAATGGATAAGTGTTCAAAATTAAGAGAAGAAATGGTAGAAGCTGCAGCTGAAGCAAATGAAGAGCTTATGGAT
>MDTG01190032.1_pt1 | contig 10109 bp, 12 predicted proteins | sample 811421 | NCBI WGS metagenome assembly MDTG01 (sample SAMN05326645, study PRJNA326480) | marine metagenome | isolation source: seawater | place: Pacific Ocean: South East | collected 2011 | reverse complement strand
CATCATCATCCTTTTCAATATTTTTAAATACAACCAAACGCTTTGAGCGTGGGTCATACCCTATCGATGGAGTTTTTGAGGCATCACCTGCTGTAGCTGTGCTTGTATTTGTAGCTCTATCAAGTTCATATCCTGCAACCACACTATCATCTGCCAAGCCCCAATCACTTTCTTTAAACTTGCCATGGGTTAAGGATATTGCAGACCTTCCGTCATACAGATAACATCCTTCTGAATTTACCCAAGCAATCCCAAATGGGACTCTGCACACCTGACATGGATTTGCAACACCTATGTAATTAAATACATCTTGGACATAAAACTTCTCTGTTGAAACATTTACAATAGTTACACTATTTTCTCTGAATTGAACTATTTTATCACTAAAAGATTCAAGTGCAGTAATTGCACCTCCATCAAAAGATGGAGATGGATAGGTGTTTAATGAAGGAAAACAAGAAGGTCTTCCTGGAGATGAAAACATCATTACATCTTTGTCTGCATACGAAACATTTGCAATATAAACTTTTCCATCAGCTCCGATAGTTGATGTTTTATATTTTACTGGAAATGCAGATATATCAGATGTATTGCCAGCTATATCATAAACCTCGTCCTCAAAATACCCATTATTATCTACATAATCTTCAAAATCAGGAGGGTTACTAATAACCATATCAGAGGCTAAATCATATATATCTGCACCATTAGCATTATTTGTTCCTGAGTCAGCCCATGGAGTAAATTGTACATCTGTTGACCTTTTAACACCTTCTTGCCACGAAGCTTCCATTAAAAAAAATTTCTTTCCATTATTATCAGATGCCTTAGAATAATATATTCTCATACCATTAATCCTAGCATCCCCACCTGCAGGAAGAGAAGCTGTATGACTAAAGGCTATATTACAAGTCAACTCATCTCCTGCACATGCTAAGGCACTGCTATTTATTGTTGATAATGCAGTTTCAGTTATTCCATCAAATAGCCAAGATGCATAAAATGTGAATGATTCTGATGTATCGGCAAGCCCCCATCCACCTGTTCCAGTATCTTGAATAAAAATAGTTACTTGCCCATCTGCTGTTCCTGCGCTTCCTGCAGAATATGCAACGCCCGTTTCAACGTGATTTGTCACAGCACTTGCAGTATTAGCATCTTTTGCTGCTATGGTCGGAGAATTGATTAATGGTTTTCCTGTAACCCACTTTGTTATTGGAACTGTACCATTATTTATATCTTCTCTATCTACAAGAACTAATGCTTGTGGAGTATTGTGTAAATTTAAAAAGTTTGCATCACATGCATATATTCCACTAGCTTGAGCATAAATTGAAGGAGATACATCAGTTAAATTATCATCTCCTCCAGTTCCTAAATCAAGAGTATTAGTATTACTTCCATCTGAAAATACAATATTATTACCTGCAGTCACTCCCCCTCTTGCAATAATATTATAGTTCCCTTTTACAGGAGTACTAGCTAAGGAATAAGCACTATTAAAAGCAAATGCCCCATAACCAGTAGCATTGGCACTATTATTTGTCATGTTTGTAGAGCCAGTCTCTAGCTTTGCATCTCCTAATACAGTAATCCTTCCTTGATTCGAGAATGAAACATTTTCAGCTTTTGTGCATTCAGATAAAGATATGTCTCTTGCAGAAGTCTTTTTATTCAATCCTCCTGAGAAATTGCTGAATTGATACGCCCTCTTCCTTTGACCAATACTTCTTTCTAGTGGCTCAAATCCTGAAGGGACAGCATTCCATCCAACCATTTTAGTTATTGAGCTATCAATTCCCGAAGAAGCCATCTCATTAATCATTTGAGATGTAGCTGCAGTATTTGTATAAGCATCGTTAAACTCATCACTAACTAATCCCCCTCTTTGAAGATTCGATGAAGAATCTGTAAAATTAAGAGTAAATGGGGGAGAAGGAACTTCTGGATTTTTTAAACCCATTTAAACTATACCTTTTCTAATATAGCTTTTTTAATAACTCCTTCAACAGTTTCATACAAGGCGTTAATTACTTTACCTTCAGTTTCTTCAGATATAAATGGAATGTCAATATTCTTATTTAAAGCCTCAACTACTTCCTTCTGTAGTTCGTCTCCAAACACTTCTTCCACTAAGTCTTTCTTTAATCCATCTAATAAACCCATCAGTTCTCCTTTATTTTGTTGTTACAGGTCTCACAATTTACGAATTTTCTTGGCTCATGAGCAACTTTCTCAAGTTCTATGATTTTATCTTCTAATTCTTCTACTTTTTTATCAAGATTATTAGGCTTTTCAACATAGTCTAATACCTTGTCAAGCTTAAATACTACGAGCAAATGGTCAAGAATCTTTGGCAATAAAAACTTTAATAACATTGGAGGTATCATTTCTTTTCTTCTCCATTCATTAACCTTGAGAGTATATCTTCTATACCTTCAATATATCCTTTGATTTGCTTTAAGTCCATTTGCGTAATCTTTTGTTGGTCAATTAACTTAATAATTATACCTTCCAGTCTTCTAAATTGATTTTCAAGGTCATCAACTAATTCTTTCTGAATCCAAGTCTGCTGTTTCCATATGAAATATCCAAAGGCAATAGTTATAGCTATTGGAAGCCCATATTGGTCTATTATGGTTAAGTCCACTACTTATTCCCATCTAATAGTTCGCCCCATAAGGATGTTTGACCATCAATTATTTGGATTACGTGAACAGTAAATAAACCACCGTTATAGAAATCAACGATAGCAAAGGCGTGAGACCAATTAATATTTCTACCCCCAAGCCAAGCATTTTGCTCTTTAGACATATCTTTAAGGCATCCAATACTCCACGCACTCTTTACTCCATCCATATGAGTAACAGAAGTTTGTTGTATGTCATGATGATGTCCGTACATGACGTTCGTACCCAAACGCATTAGGTGGTTGCGTGTATGATGAACTCCAGCAAAGTGATGACCATGATAAAACCATAGTTTCCCTATCCTCAGATATTTCCCAGCTGGGTGATACTTGTATCCTCGTTTCTTTAGATTTACACATTCTTCAAACCTCATATTATTTAAGTAAGGATGCTCATCTACAAAGCGATTCATCCAATCATCATGATTTCCTTCAATCATATGTCGCTCTTTACACTTTGCCTTATCTAATGAAGCATCAATTATATCCATACCTTTATTTACATCTTCAATATCTTGTTCTATAAATGGTAACTGATATTCCAATGGTGGACGCTTTCTCTTTTTCCATTGCCAATGAGAACAACCATGCCATTCTCCTACATCTCCTAAATCTATATAAATATCAGGCTTTACAATTTCTATTGCTTGACATAAAACCCTTATTGCAGGCATGTCTGCTAAAGGGAAGTGTTTATCAGGTGTTACAATAGCTCTTTTTACTACACCTTTTTTCTTTTTTGCCATTCTAAATCGCTCCAAAAGTTTGTTTTTTATACAAAAAATCTGCACCTCTAATAGGAGGTATATTAGATAATTTTGCACCATGATATTCTTTTAAGTCACCATTTCTTACTGCATTTAACCAATGTATACTTGGCTTAGAAAATCTACTTTTATTTATTAACTCAAGTCCACCTACTTCTTCTACTTTTCTTAAAATAGTATTTATATCATAAACACTATAGAACCAACTTTCTATAAAGTAATTTAACTTTTCTAACTTCTTTTTAGTCAATTTATCTTTATCACATTTAACTACTATTTCATTTATATATAATTTACCCTTAGGCTTTAATATCCTTATAGCCTCTTTGACAACCTTTTTGAAATTACCATAGCCCATTGATTCACAAAAATATACTATATCAAAAGTATTGTCTTCGTATTTAGTTTCCATAAAATTTTGAAGTGAGACATAGCAGTTGTCTAAATCTTTTAAAACATCTTTAGCTAATTCAATCTGCCCATCACTTATATTTATCCCATGTATCTCTGCTTTTGGGTGTAATAATGCAAGTTGCTTCATAACACCACCTACACCACACCCACATTCTAATATCTTCTCATTGCCCTTTATTTGCATTTGACTAGATAGCCATTGACCTTGCCTACTATCATCTTCGTAAGGTTTAAATGCTTGTAATATCAAGGTCTTATCAAACAATGGTTTAAGTTTATTTGTATAGTATTTATTATAATACTTTTTAATATATTTAATACTTTTCATTTAAAAATTTGCTCCAAAGAAATTTGCATCATAAGTGACTGTTTCTTCTGCCTCACCTGTAGTAACTTCTAAATAAGGTCTGAGGCTTGTTGCAGCATCTGTTTCATGAGTATGAAGATATCTTAATCCTGAGGATATCGAGCCATACCCTTGGAAAGTGTTACTATAATAATGGTCGTAATCAATCACTGCAAATTTAAATGTATCATCATTTTCTAAATCAGACTTAGCATCTGAATTAAATGCAGAAGTATACCATGCTTGTGTTCCAGGACTTGAGGGTTGGAAAGTAGCAGCATCATCGACTACGATTTCATCAGAATATTCAGTGACATCGCTAGAACTCCAACTACTTGTATGACCTGCAAAATCATTCCAATTACTTGTTTGATTCCCACCCTCTGAGTTAGACTTTATACATATAACACTTATATCTGAATAAGAGTATGTTCCTGGATTATTTGTTGACCACTCATACCCTGATTTATGCTTCCAATTCAAGTCAGTCACAGTATCTGTGATTCCTGAAGAGTCAAATAAATAATGAGTTTGATAATATGCATAAGTATAATTATTCCCAAATTGACCTCCTGCTGTGACTGTGCCTGTCATACCTGCAGAAATTCTTAAGTAATAATCTTGACTTAAAAATTGGTCTGCCTGAACTGCAGTTCCTGTAGTAGCATTTCTTAAGGTAGTATGTCTTGAACTTGTAATCTGAACACTTGCATTATATTGAGGTCTTGATTCATCCTCTGATACAGTTAAATCTGCATCAATATATTTAATATTACCTGTATTTAATAACCTTCCCTGGGTATTGAAATATTTAGTATATCTATAAGAACCATCTCCGTTATCTTTTAATGTATGAGTAGTCCCTAAATCAATAGCATTATACGATTCATCAAATAATGTTGGTAATTTAATATAAAAATGCTCATCACTAATTTTAAACTTAAACTTATCTTGTATAGGTTGGTAATAATCAGAATCAACCTTTAATTGTAATGATAAATTAAATTTATCTTCAAGACTTTCCTTGAAACTATCCAATGTAATATCTAAATAAGATGTATCATTAAATGTTTTTCTTTTAAATAAGGATTTTATTGAGTCAGGAATTGCTGTAGTATTGACAAATAAAAGAAACTCATCTTCATTCTTGGTAGTATATCCTATTACTTTCTTGCCATCTTTAGTAAGATATTTACCTGAGCCACCATCATCAAATACTTCCAATCCATATATAGAACATAAATTTGTTAAAAAGAAATTTAAACAATTATCAAGATTATGCCATTTTGCAGATAATACAATGCAATCTTTATAATAAACACTACTTCCATTTGGGTATAAATTATTTAATATATATCCCGATAGGTCGCTATCTCCAAATTCTTCTTCAATTGAGTACTCTCCTGTAGTGATGTAGTCATTAGTTATTTTAAATATACAACAATCTATATATGGAATATCTTTGCTCTCTGTGAAGATGTTCTCTGATGTATATTCTGTATTCCCTGCCTCAATTTCGCCCAAGTTTGTTATATTGAAGGAATAGTCCCTTATAATTGTTTCTTCTGTGTATTTTGAATTTTCTAAAGGTAATCCTTTAGCATGAATATCAAACTCCACCTTAAAATCTTTAAAAGTTTTATTAACTTTGACTAACTGTTTGACTTTTGAACCATTTACCTTAACCTCATAATCAGTATCACAGTTAAATGATTGACTTTCACCATCAAGTTCTACATTGATTAAGCTAAATTCTAACTGCTGAGTCCCATTAGCTTGATTGTTATCAGGTCTAATTCCTACATATTTATGAGGATTATTATCTTTTCTTATTCCAACGCTAACTATATTCTTTTCAAGTAAACTTATATTCCCAATGGTAGAGGTTGTATCATTAAATGTTAAGTCAATATGGTCATAAGTTCCATCAGACTTCTTATAACAACAAGGAGCAACCTTTGGGTATAATTTATACTTATTGCTTGCAGTTTGAATCGTTGTTCTATTTATTGGATTATTCATTAATCTTGAAAGTCCAAACTTGCTACTCCATAAGCAATCTCATTATCTGCATCCCAGAAAAATGAAATTATATCTACATGGTTTGCAGCTGTTGTTAGAGTAGGATTAGTGCCACCTGGGAACTTAACTGTTGAACTTCCATTTGCAGCATTGCCTGCGCTATCGAAAGCCAACCATCCATCAGCAGCTACAGTCCTGCTTCCAGTTCCATCTTGCTTTAACAGTAATGTAAAATTCCCTGATGTTGTAGGAAACTTTAAATTTAAATCTGCTATATTACCACTTCCGAATGTTACGAATTGTTTATTGCCTGTTTTAAAATCTACATCAGTATCACTTGCGTTATATGTAGGTGTAACTAAATCAAATCCAACTCCACATCCATCAAATTCTACATGCCCATCGGCAACAACAGATAGATGCCCATCAGCAGCAGCACTTACAGTCTCTAATGTGGTTGCTCCAGTACCACCTACTACTGTTATTTTAAATGCATCATCGGTATCACCTGCATCATAAAAATGTGTTATTCCTGAAGCTGAATCAATAATAATATCATTACCTGCGTCTAATGTTAAGTCGTTACTTGAAATAATATCTAGGTCAGTTCCGTCTCCAACTATATATTCCCCAGTGTCTCCGAATATAACCTTCTTGCTTGAGTCAATTTTTGTATCTGCACCTGATATAATCAAATCACCATCAGGGTCTAAAGTTAAATGAGCTGCTGCTGCCGATGCATCAACGGTTGAAATTGTTGTTGCCCCATGTGCACCTACTGACATCTTTAAATAATCGTCACCAGTGACACCTCCTCCTTCATATAGATAAAGAACAGATTCAACACTAGATTCTCCTTGTATAGCAAATAGTGCACCAACGCCTTGTGCGTGCAACTTAACTTCTAATCTTGAGGAATCATCTCCGTCTCCAATCTTAATTTGCGTGTCTCCAGTTATAGAGTTAATAAGTACATGCTGACTTGAGGTAATTTCTAAATTAGTTCCATCTCCCACTACATACTCACCAGCATCTCCAAATATAACTTTTTTAGTTGAATCAAGGCTCATATCTTGACCAGTGACAGATAATTGCCCATTTGGGTCTATTTCTAAAGCACCTGCAGATGTAATCTTTGCACCATCAATATCTAATTCACCAGAAACCGTTACATTACCATTATCTGCAACAGATATACCTTCATTTCCACCATCATTAGAAATCTTGTTGCCATTAAGACTAACAGTCCTTCTCATGTTATGATGGTCTCTTGTAACTCTACCTGACATTAATTATAATAAGTATATTGTACATTTTCACCATTAACAGTAGCTACCACATAAACATCATTTAAGTTATCAATATCTAAGCTATATACATCTCCTGGGTATAGAGCAATTCCTGTTGAAGAAGTTACTCCACTGCCACCTACATATATAATTCCTGTATTTGCTACACTAGCCATTATATCAACATGCTTACAAGCAGTAGATGAGGTTAAAACTTCAGCACTCGTCCCAACAGTATCATTCTCTCCACTTGCAATGCTTGAGTGCCCTGTAATCTCAACATCACCGATATCAATAGATGCACCTGCAGCTAAAGTAGCATTTACATCAAGCTTATTATTAGTAACTGATACGACATCATTGTCATTATCAATAATCTTAACAGCACTTGTACCTACTTTAGCCATTTAATACCTCAGATAAGCCTGCTTTATCAATATTATCAATCTTATTTTTAATCTTAAGCCTTGCTACATCTTCAAGAATATTAATCTTCCATTTCTCAAAGTTTGCCTTAATTCGTTCAATATTTTTCTTTTCTTCATCCACACTATCTTTAACCTTACCAAGCTTTCTTTCCCACGATATAACTTCATCTTCACCTTTTTCAATTAAAGACTCAACAGCCTTCAATTCATCGTTCTTTTCTTTAATCTTGGCGTTCATATTATTTGTCTTAAATTCATAATCTTCTTGAAAAGATTTAAATTCCTTTTCTTTTTCAGAATATTGAGTCATTTTTTCTTTATGAATATTGGACATTTCCTTAGTTTCATTTTGAAATTGCTCTTTTTTTAGTTCATGAGATTCATCTAATGCATTAAAACTTTTTTCAAGATTATCATAACTTAAATTTAAATCTTTAAGCTTTTTAGATTCTTCTTTTTGATTAGATTTTATTGAGTCAATATCATCAAGCAAAGCCTCAGCTTCTTTCTTTTGAAACCCTAGAAACTCAACATCTTGAACAAGCTTTTCCTTGTCTTTACTTAGTTTTAATATACTCTTATTAAGGGAACTTTCTTCCTTCTTCAGAGTAGAAACCTTAGAGTCAATCTTTGAACCCTTTTGCTCTACTTTATAGATTTTATTTTTCTCAGAAATAAGTTTCTTTTTTTCACTATCAATACTTTTAAGCAAAGATTTTATTTCAACATTGTAAGACTTAATCTCTTTGTCAAAACTTTTTAAAGATTTTTCTTTATCCTTGATAGAAGATTCAAGATTTTTATTTTTAGATTCAAGTTTTTTATTAGCACTTAATACTGATTGCTTTAAATCCTTATCGCTAATAAATACTTTTTTTCTACTTACTTGAGCCATCCAATCTCCTTAATGAAATGATAGAACTTCAAAAACCTCTGCAGTAGATGTTCCTCCAGAACTTTCAATTCTAATCTGGTCGATTAATAAATTATTTATAGTAATAGGGAAGTCATCAAATTTAACTGTTATGTCATCTCCCCAAGAGCCACCAATTTTTAATGCCACCTTAATTGTGTCCCCAGCAGTTCCACTTATAGGAATAATAGTAACCTCTTTAGCAAGTCCATCGCCACTTGAAGTCCAATCTGTTCCTGCATTATCAGCATTATCATCATCAACTGTAATAGTTACAGATGAATAATTTTCATATACTTGTAAGTTATTTGATTCTTGTACTGTGTATTTATGTAATGGGTTTGTTGCCATTTTTATTCTCCTTTTGAGTTATGCTTTAAGCTCTTGGCAGAGCATGAATGCATTATTTTAAATCCTTGCGAATCTTAACTACAATATGTACAAATGTTGCAATTAAGATACCAAGTCTAACTATATCAGGCAATGCAGTCCATAGGCTTAATGCTATTGCACCACTTCCCTGACCTACTGTGACCAATGAGTCTCTAAGAGTCTCCATTAGATTCTTCCAATTGAGCTAATATTTCTAAAGCTCCTTGAGTTTTAATCTTTAATACCTTGAAATGTTCTTCTTTTTCAGTATAATCTTTAACTTGTATTGTTAAAGCTTCAATAGCAGATTTAATTGTAGGTTTATCAGCCTTTTCTTTTAATTGTTTATATTTTGAATTTTTTGTTTTAGACATGTAGCTCCTATTATGCACTTTCTAATGCTGTTACTTTTGAAGATAATTCTTGAATTGCTTTAATGAAATAATAAGGAAGTATTCCAGTACCTATAGTATACATAAGTTTATTCCCATCTGAGTCAACCAAACTATTATCTAAATTATCAATCCATTTAGAGTCAGAAGCAGATACAGTTGAAACTAATTCTGGCATTACATCTTTAACTTCTTGAGCTACAAGACCGATAGAAATCTTTGAGTCACCAATTTTATTAAATTCTCTCATTTTAAATTGGTTTAAGATGCTAAGGGCATCTATTTTTGTATCTGCTATGTTTTCCTTAATTCTTGAGTCAGAAGCTTCATAAAACTGTGGTAAATCTAAGTTAGTAGAATTATAAATACCACCTTGACCAGTTCCATTCCCATCTTGAAAATTTATATAAACAGCTTCTCCTGCAGTTGAAGATGAATATGTGTCTTTACCACAAGTAATTAAAATGCCATTTCTAT
>MDTG01169478.1_pt1 | contig 10109 bp, 9 predicted proteins | sample 811421 | NCBI WGS metagenome assembly MDTG01 (sample SAMN05326645, study PRJNA326480) | marine metagenome | isolation source: seawater | place: Pacific Ocean: South East | collected 2011 | reverse complement strand
TAAAGCTTCTTCAGAAAACTGAAGGATTGGAGGTAAAGATCTGCATCACTGCTCAACATAGACACATGTTAGACCAGGTGATGGAGTTATTTGATCTTGTTGCAGATTTTGATTTAGATTTGATGCAAGAAAATCAATCTATCAACGAGCTTTCTTCAAGAATATTAAGCAACATGGAGAAAATACTCAAAGATTCAGATCCAGATTTAATATTGGTACATGGAGATACTTCAACAACTTTATATGCAACATTAGCGGCTTTCAACAGAAGAATAAAAGTAGGACATGTGGAGGCAGGTTTACGAACTTATGATCTAAATTTTCCATGGCCTGAAGAAAGTAATCGCCAGATAGTAGGTAAATTATCAGACATACATTTTGCACCGACTCAAAAGTCATTTGATAATTTAGTGGATGAAGGAGTATCGAAGGACAAAGTCTTTATTACTGGCAACACGGTTATTGACTCTCTTTTCCAAGCTCTAGAGATAATAGAATCAGATATTAATCTTCAAGATGAATTAAGAAACAGATTTTCTTTTCTAGATAATTCCAAAAAGCTTATTCTTGTTACTGGTCATAGAAGAGAAAACTTCGGAGAATCTTTGGAGAATATCTGCGACTCGCTTAAGCAGATTTCTAAAATAGGCAAAGCCGAAATAGTTTTTTCAGTCCACTTAAATCCAAATATCAAGGATATAGTTTATGAGAGATTAGATAATTTAGACAACATACACTTGGTGGAACCATTAGATTATCTTCCTTTTATCTTCCTTATGAAGCAAAGCTATATAATACTCACTGACTCAGGGGGCATTCAAGAAGAAGCCCCTTCTTTAGGAAAACCGGTCCTAGTGATGAGAGATAAAACTGAGAGACCAGAAGCTCTTGATGCAGGAACGGTTAAGCTTGTTGGCTCGAGTAAAGACAAAATAGTAGCTGAATTAACGAAACTTATAGATGACAAAGAGGAGTATAATAAAATAGCCAAAATTCAAAATCCTTACGGGGATGGAAATGCAAGTGAAAGAATTAAAGACATACTTTTGAGTATGAAAACAGGTTAAGAGTTGCAATGTAAGCAATCACAATATCATTAAATTTTAACGTGAATATAGACTTTACAATTCAAGACTCAGAGATATTGAGTGACGTCAAGATTATTACTCCATCAATTTTTACTGAGAGCAGGGGTTCGATATGGACTTCCTTCAAAGCCGATAAACTAAATCAACTTTTACCTGAAAATTTATCTTTCAGTCATGACAAGTTTTCAACCTCTTACCTCAATGTCTTGAGAGGAATTCATGGAGATAATAAGTCTTGGAAACTTGTTTCGTGTATTGGTGGTCAGATTTTTCAAGTAGTTGTTGATTTGAGGGAGTCTTCAGACTCTTTCTTAAAATGGGAATCTTTCATTTTAGGGGATTCAAACAGACAAATGATTTTGATTCCGCCAGGAATGGGTAATGCATTTTATGTACAAAGCAATGAAGCTATTTATCATTATAAATTGGCTTATAAAGGAGAATACGCTGATGCAGATGAGCAATTCACGGTATCATGGAATGATAATAGATTTAATATAAATTGGCCTTCGCAAGAGCCAATCTTATCCGAGAGAGATATGAGGTCAGAAAATGGAAATAATTAGAAATGATGAGAAGATTATTAGCATAATCTACAGAGAAAAAGATTGGGTCAAGGGTCTAAATTTCATTACCCCAAATGATATGTTTGTTCAGGTAGGTTCATGGTGGTACGACAAAGGAAAGATGCTTGATAAACATATACACCATGATTTTGAACGATCTGCAATGAGGACACAAGAAAGTGTCTATGTGAAGAAAGGCAGCATGCGTGTGACGCTCTACACTGAAGAGCTTGAAGAATTTAAAGAGTATGACCTATTTGAGGGAGACTTAGCAGTTTTTGCTTATGGCGGGCATGGTTATGAAATTCTAGAAGACGATACTCAGATAATCGAAAGTAAGAATGGCCCTTTTGTAGATGTAGAAACAGACAAAAATAAATTTTAAAAATAATGAAGGATTTTATTATGCAAATGAGACCTCTCTTTGGAGATGAAGAAAAGGAGGCTATTTGCGATTATATGGACGAAGATGGTTTTATAACAGAGTTTAAAAGAACAGAAATCTTTGAGGATATGATCAAAGATTACACTAAGGCTAAGCATTGTATTGTGGTAAATAATGGAACAATTAGTCTTACACTGGCTGCATTGTCTTTAGATCTAAAAGCAGGCGATGAAGTGATAGTGCCTAACTACACAATGGTAGCTACACCAAACTCCGTTCAAATGTTTGGCGCAAAGCCAGTATTTGTTGATGTAGAAAGGGAATCACTTTGCTTGGATATAGAGAAAGTAAAGAATTCTCTAACATCCAAGACTAAAGCGATTATGCTTGTTTCGGCAAATGGAAGATTTCCAAATGTCCCTATTCAAGAGTTTGAGGATCTAGCATCTGATAAAGGTTTATATTTAATTGAAGATTCTGCTCAATCTCTGGGTTCTTTTTATCCTGACGGAAGGCATATAGGAAGGTCTGGCAAAGTGGGGAGCTTCTCCTTTTCAGCCCCAAAAATAATTTCAACTGGCCAAGGAGGGGCATTAATTACAGATGATGATGATGTTGCTTCTAAGTTAAGGAAGCTCAAGGATTTTGGTAGAAGTAGTGGCGGGAATGATGTCCATGATGTCATAGGATATAACTTTAAATTTACTGAATTGCAGGCTTGTATTGGAATTGAACAGATGAAAAAACTTGATGTAAGAGTCTCTAGGAAAAAAGAGATTTGGAAAAGATATAAAGAGAATCTTTCGGATATTGAACCAATAAAATTATTTGATCATGATTTAACCTATACTGCTCCATGGTTTATAGACTCTATAGTAGAGGAAAGAGAAGAATTAATTTATTACTTGAAAGATAATAATATTGGTTCAAGGGTTATGTATCCTCCATTAAATAGACAGAAGGCTTATAATGTCGATGCGTCTTGTCCAGTCTCAGACTTAATCGGTGAAAAGGGCCTTTGGTTGCCGTCAAGTGTTCAAATAACTAATGAACAAATAGATTATATAGGGCAAGTAATTAAAGAATTTTACAAATAATTTTTTTTTAAAATATGAAAGCATTATTCGTAGGTCTAGGATACATAGGCTTGCCTTCAGCAACAATAGTTGCAAAAAAGGGTATTGAAGTAATAGGTGTTGATACAAATGCTGACTTAGTGGCACAGATTAATTCGGAGAATTTTCAGACATCTGAATACCAGCTTCAAGACATGTTAGCTGAGGTAGTAAGGAATAAAAAGCTTATAGCGAAAACCACTCCCGAAGAAGCTGATGTTTTCTTCATTGTCGTTCCAACACCTATAAATCAAGAAAACAAGCCTGATATCTCTATAGTTAAAGAAGCAATAGAGTCTATTATACCCTTCCTTAAATCTGGAGACCTTATCATAATTGAGTCTACGGTTTCCCAATCTACAACCAGCTCCATGGCAGATTTAATATTCAATAAAAGACCAGACTTAAATGATTCAGTATTCATTTCTTATTGTCCAGAAAGAGTCTTGCCTGGCAATATTATTGATGAGCTTGAAAATAATGATAGGGTGGTGGGTGGTATCAATAAAGAATCTGCATCTAGAGCTAAGGAATTTTATAGTAAGTTCGTAAAAGGCTCGATACACGAAACTGATTCAAGAACTGCTGAATTATGCAAATTAACTGAAAATGCATACCGAGATGTGCAAATAGCATTCGCAAATGAGCTATCAATTATCGCAAATAAATCTAATGTAGATATTTGGGAGTTAATTGATTTAGCTAACAAACATCCCAGAATTAATATTCTTAATCCTGGGTGCGGCGTTGGCGGACATTGTATTGCTGTGGATCCTTGGTTTTTAATCTCTGACTTTCCCGAGCATACTCAGCTTATCTTGACTGCTAGAGAAAGAAATTTAGATAAAACTAAATGGTGTCTGAATCAGATTAAGTATGAAATTGAGTTATTTCGTTCTAAGCATGATCGCTATCCCATCATCGCGTGTATGGGAATAGCTTACAAAGAGAACTCAGACGATACTCGCGAATCTCCGGCTAAATTTATTGCGAATGAATTAACCTTGAACTCTCAATGTGAGGTTTTGACTTGTGAACCTAATTTGACTCAAGATGATATATTGGAATTATCAAATTTGGATGATGTATCTAAAAAAGCTGACTTGATCTTATGGCTAGTAGCGCATGATGAGTTTGTTGATTTCAATCAATCTGCGGAAATTAAAGAAATAGACTTTTGTGGCTTAAGGTTAAAATCCAAGTGAATATCAATTTCTTGAGATCTCTCTTACAAAAAACTACACAAAGCCCTTTAATTAAAAATATATCGACTGTTGCTGTCGGAACTGGCATAGCACAAATATTTCCTATTATCTTTTACCCACTTCTTGCTAGGATATTTCCTCCATCTGAATTTGGTCTCTTAGCTATTGTGGTTTCAATTGTTCCTATTTTATCTGTTATTGCGAGTGGAGCTTTTGAAGGGGCAATTTTATTATCAAAATCTAAAGTATCGTCGATTAATCTTGCTGCCTACATATTAATAAGGTCTTCTTTTATTTTAATGCTATTTTTATTGTTGATAATCTTTTTCGGTAATCAAATAGCAATTCTTCTGAACGAACCTAGATTAAATCAGTGGCTTTATGTTGTGCCCGTCCTCTGCATAGGAGTCATTTTTGTTAATTTAACAAATGAATGGTTCGTTAAATACAAGTATTTTTCCAGACTAAGTCTCAATAAGGCTTTGTACACCATTACTAACGTACTGAGCAAAGTAGCCCTAGGTTTACTGGGATCTCTTAAAACTGGAGGCTTAGTTTTGGGTGATTTAGCAGGAAAAATGATCATGATGGTCTATGTTTCACTAACATTCCTACACCTGGATAAGGATCAATTAAGACACATAACCAAGTCAAGAATTTTTAACTCAACTTCAGAAGTAAAAGACTTCCCTAAATTCGTAATGCCAGATCAAATTATTAGTAATCTGGGGGGAAGCATTCATGTTTTCTTTATAAGTGCCTTTTTTGGGGCAACAGAATTAGGCTATGTGGCAATCGTCTCTTCAATATTATATGCCCCAATCACTGTTTTTAGTTCAGCAATAAAAGATGTATTCAGACAAAGAGCTAAAGAAGATTTTGATGCTACCGGTAGTTGTAGAGAACTTTATATTAAACTACTCCCACCTGTTGCAGGTATTGCATTTTTAGGATTTGGTACCCTGTATTTGATTATTCCTCCATTTTTTAATATTTTCTTAGGTGAGCAATGGATAAAGGCAGCTGATTATGCCCAGATAATGATTCCTTTATTCTTCTTTAGCTTCATTTCTATGGCTCTGAAAGATGTATTTATCGTTGTAAAAAAAATGCACATAGCTTTGTATTGGCAATTCTTTTTTATCTTTCTGCTACTATTATCTTTAATTATAAGTACCTATCTTTACGATAGTCTGGAAGTTACTTTATATTTTATGACTGTGGCTAATAGCTTTTCCTATTTTCTGTATATCTTTTTGTCTTATTATTTTGCGAAAGCTTAACTTCTAATGGCTGCTCTATCTAGCAAAAGGTCCTCTGAAAATTCTTTTATTTATCAAAATTTATTTTCATTTCTTAAAGTTAAAGCAGAAGACTTGTATTTGTTCTTTGGATTATTGTTATTTAGACTCCTTTGTGATTCATCGTACTTGATCGTTAAATTAGTTTTTAATTATGAAAATCCTTTTACTTACGACCCAACATTAATTTCTCAGATTATTTCGTGGTTATTTCTATTAAGTCTCTTCCCTCTTATATTTAAGGTCTACCGTAAAAAAACCCTTTCTTGTAATGTTATATTTCTTTTAAGCCTAATAGCATTAATCCCTAGCACATCCTTGATAGGAGCAAACAGCTATTACTCAGCAACTTTCATATTCCTTTCTTATGCTTATTGGTTCTTATTGTTAAGCCTGTGTATAAAAATACCTATGATAAATTTGGATTACTTTAGAGGTATAAGATCAGAATATTTTTATAATTTTATTCTCTTCATAATGTGTATATCTGTAATTTATTTATCTTGGGAAAATACTGGATTCAGATTCATTTTTAACATTCTAGACTCTGAGCTTATTTACGACACAAGATTAGAAGCCAGAGAATACGGAGGCATTCCTTTTTTAGGTTATTTAATACACGCCGCGGATAATCTATTGCCAATTTTAATGATTTATCTTTTTTCCAGAGGTAAAAAGATAATTGCACTCTTTGTAGGTTTAATAATTCTTCTTAATTTTGGTATTACAGCATCCAAACAGCTTTTTCTTTTATTGTGTTTCGTCTTTTTTAGTTATTTATTTATAAAAGAATATTCACTTCAAAGGTTTTTCTTATTCGGGGCTATTTTGGTCACATTTTTTTCAATAGTAGAGTTTTATTTATTGAATTCAGCCATAACTTCAATGTTTTCAACATATAGAATCTTTTTTATACCTGCAAAGTATCACTATATATACTTTGAATTTTTCTCGATTTTTGAACCGGATTACTTTAGGCAGTCCTTTTTAAGAATTTTCTTTGACTCTCCTTATGAAAGGAGTCTTCATATGGTTTTAGCTGACTTCCACAATCGAGATTATTACGCAAGAGCAAATGGCGGTTTACTTTCTGATGCACTAATGAATCTTGGATACATTGGAGCTTTTATTTTCCCGATCTTGCTTATCATGGTTCTCAAACTTCTTGATGGCGCCTCCAAGGGCTTAGCTCCTTCAGTATTATTTATGACAACAATATGTTTAACCTTTTTATTCTTAAACCTGAATCTAACTATAGCTTTGTTAACTGGTGGAGTAATTTTTATGATACCAATTTTATATAGCCTACCAAGGAAAGGAGAAATAAATTGAAGGTTTGCCATGTAATAAGTGGATATTTTAGGAATGACGCACGAGTCTTTCAGAGGCAGTGTAAGTCCTTACACCAAGCTGGCATTAAAGTTTCAATACTTACTAATGATGGAGAAAGAGAGGAAGTATTGGACGATATCTTAATTCAATCATGCGATAAATTTTTTTCGAGTAGACTGATGGTCTTATTATTTGCCAAATATCAATTTTATTCAAAGGCCTTGTCCGTTGATGCAGACATCTTTCAATGCCATTCACCTGAACTTATTTCACTTGGCCTTTCTCTTAAAAAGAAAGGGAAAAAAGTAATTTATGATGCCCATGAAGACCTGCCCAGACATATTATTGAAAAGGAATGGCTTGAGTGGATGCCTCTTTTTCTAAGGAAACTTCTTTCTATTGCAGTAGAAGTTTACTTACACAGGGCCCTAAAAAAGTATGATGCTGTTATTACCCCACATCATCATGTTCATGAAAATTTCTTGAAGGCTAATATTAACTCTACCTTAATTACAAACTTTCCATTGGTAAGGAATTTAGAAGATTTTTCATATGCAGATTATCAATCAAGAGAAAACAGGATCTGTTATACAGGGACTGTATACTCATATAGCCATCAAGAAGAGATCCTAGAAGCAATTTCAGATATAGAAGATGTTCAATATAAAGTTGCAGGATATTTCGACCCCATACATTTAGATTCCTTAAGCGATTATAAGGGCTTTAATAAGATGGAGTTTTTAGGGCGAATTCCATGGCAAAATTTAGGCGACTTCTACAGAAAGATGTCTATTGGCATAGTTGTATACGACTATAAGCTCAATTTAGGAGACAGGCTAGGGTCATTTGGGTCTAATAAATTATTTGAATACATGGAAGCAGGTTTACCAATTATTTGTACTGACTATGTTTTATGGAAGGAAGTAGTAGAGAAATATGAATGTGGATTAACGGTAGAACCGAGGAATATAGATCAATTACGAGATGCTATAAGTTATCTTTTACAGAATAAAGAAATTGCTTACAAATATGGTAAGAACGGGCAGAAAGCAGTCAAAGAAGAATTAAATTGGTCTACGCAAGAAAAGAAGTATTTAGGAGTTTTAAATGAATATAGATAGAGAAATGCAAAGTAAAGAAAAGATTTCATTTGTGGTTGTTTCCTGCGACAAATACAAAGATTTATGGGATGTTTTTTTTCATTCCTTTTTTAAGTATTGGCCTGATTGCCCCTATGAAGTTTATTTAGTAACTAATCACCTAAACTATCCTTCTGAGAAAGTTCATACTATCAGAATTGGTGAAGACGGAGACTATGGAACAAATCTGAGAAAAATTTGTGATCAAATACCCACTGATTGGTTTGTCTACTGGTTCGAAGATACACCTTTTTCAAAGCCATTGGATACAACAAGAATTGATAAATTATTGACTGCAGCACAAAATGAAAATGCTGGATCTTGTCTTTTAGTTCCCACCTACCCAGTGGTTTACCTAAAAAATAAAACAAAATTATTAGGTAGCATACCTAAAAATGTAAAATATAGAGCCGCAATTGGAGCCTCTCTGTATAATAAAAAAACCTTCAAAAAGCTTATATTAGAAGGAAAGACAGCCTGGGAACATGATAAAAACTTTGAACCTAATAATTGGGATGATAAATTTTTAGCTTTAAACTCCTCCATAAATGAGCCTTTTTTCCCTTATGCGCACGGAGTAATTAAAGGGAAATGGTGCTATCAATTTCATAGATTTCTCAAAAAAGAAGGGTTTTCTAATCTCATACCTGAAAGAGAAAAAGAATCAATCTTCTCTTTCTTATATGGTGTTTTATATATGCTAAGAATAAAAATTTTTAAATTCTTCAAAATACATTGGTATGAATGAAAAAAAAATAGCAATAATAGATTATGGAATGGGCAACCTAGGTTCCATAAGCAATATGCTCAAGCATTTAGGATATCAATCCTTAATTACTTCAGATATTGCTGAAATTAAGTCCTCAGATTTCTTAATTCTTCCAGGTGTAGGCAAATTCGACAGAGCTATGAAAAATATTCGTGATTTAGATCTTGAGGAAGCTCTGAAAAGAAAAGTTAAAGAAGACAAAATTCCTATACTCGGCATATGTTTAGGTATGCAAATCATGTGTAAATCTAGTGAGGAAGGAATCGAAAGTGGATTAGAACTAATAGATTACGAAGTAAAAAAATTTAATTTTGAAAATTCGGATCTAAAGGTTCCTCATATGGGCTGGAATTATGTGCAAAAGGATGAAGATAATATTCTCCACAAGAACCTCCCTGAAAACACTCGATTCTACTTTGTACATTCTTATTACGTTAAAGAAAATAAACCTGACCTTAAAATATTCACTACACATTATGGTTTAGACTTTGTGTCTGGTTTTGCATCTAAAAATCTTTTCGGTGTTCAATTTCATCCAGAAAAAAGCCATAAATACGGAAAAGCCTTATTTTCAAACTTTTTAAATTATTATGAATAAGTTCTTTAGAATTATTCCAACACTTCTTCTTAAAGACGGAGGTCTTGTAAAGACAATCAAATTTAAAGATCCCAGATATATAGGAGATCCCATAAATATAGTGAAACTTTTTAATGATAAGGAGGCTGATGAGCTTTGCTTAATTGATATATCTGCAACTACACAAAATAAGGAACCTAATTATCGTCATTTAGAAGAAATAGTTTCTGAAGCCTTCATGCCAATAGGCTATGGAGGCGGTATAAAAGATTTAAGACAAATAGAAAAGCTTTTCAAGCTGGGAATAGAAAAAGTGATTATTAATAATTCTTCCTATATAGATACTGACCTGATATCAGAAGCTTCTGAACAATTTGGTAGCCAGTCCATTGTGGTAAGCATAGATATTAAACGCAATATGCTTGGTAAATTTAAACTCTATAGGTTAAGCGGATCTAAAAAAGTAGGTATTAATTTAGAGGATCATATAAGAAGAATAGAAGACTCAGGAGCAGGAGAAATAATTCTTAACTCAATAAATAACGATGGCTGTATGGAAGGATACGAGTTGGAGCTGATTAAAAAAGTAAACCCCATTACAAATTTACCTGTTATCTTGCTTGGAGGTGCTG
>MDTG01117820.1_pt1 | contig 10109 bp, 6 predicted proteins | sample 811421 | NCBI WGS metagenome assembly MDTG01 (sample SAMN05326645, study PRJNA326480) | marine metagenome | isolation source: seawater | place: Pacific Ocean: South East | collected 2011 | reverse complement strand
ATTATAAATAATGAAGTTTTAGTTGCAGCTGCAGATGGAGAAATTACATCTTATCCATATAATTCGGGTTCTGCTAATATTGCTACGTCTGAAGAAGGTCAAAAAGCATTTAGAAATTATACTGAGGCAAGAACAATCGATGACAATAATAGTACTGATGATAACATTGTAGATACAGAAAAAAATACCAGAGCAACTCCTTGCTATACTTCAACTACTGTAGATTATTATACAAGTACTAGTGATAAGTCATGTTATGTGGGAAAAGTTTTTCATTTTTCAGGTATAACTATGGATGGCTTTAGTAATGGTGATAATATTCCTTTAAGTCAAATACAAGCGTTTGAAAGTAATCCAGGAGGAGAACCTATACCTCTTGCTATAGCAGGTGCAACGATTGTTCAGAACAAAATTAAAGTAACCCTTCAAGATGATATGATTTATAACCCTTATATAAGCGCAGATGCAACAGAAGGCACAAATGAATCTAAATCTACCACTCCTTTCAATATTCAAACATCTTGTAAAGGTGCAGGTTTTAATGAGGCAGATATGGTATATAACTATTCTCAACTTGGAGAAACATGGTCAAGACCGCGAATTGCAAGGATTCCATCCTACGATAGCCCAGATAATCCTGCGCAAGATAAATATGTAGCAATTATGGGAGGTGGAATGGCTTCCTCTGATAGATGTGCTGGATCTGCATTATTTGTAATATCTTTAGAGACATTTACTGATAATGGAGGAAGAAATATACCAGCAGGAGGGATTTATGGTGCTCATCTAAATGGTGGGCCAATAAGAATTGTTGATACAAGAGCTCAGGTACTTGATACAGCCGGTGCCACAGTTAATACAGAAAATGGTAGTGATATTATTAACTCAGTTCCAGCAACTCCAGTAGTGATAACACCTGATACAGCATTTGGTATTCCTTGGAGAGGAGCTATGGTTTACGTAAATGATTTGGAAGGAAAGATAACAAAATTTAATCTAACAAACTCAGCTCAGTTGTTTGCTCAAACAACTTTATTTAGATTAGACGCTACTAAGGATAACGCAAGGTATTCTTATTTTGGTATGGATGCAGGAGTTGGGTTAGATGATAATAAATTTTATCTTTTTGGAGGTACTGGAAACTTTTCAGATCTAGGAGGAAGAGAGGAAAATATGGATAATATTATGTATGGAATAATTGACCCTGATTATCCTATGTTTAAGCATTTGAATGATGAAAAATTACCTTTGGGAAATGATGACAGTTTTGAAATTAAAGCTCATCAAGGTGCTAATAATGCAAGATCAATTGATAATACTAATAATGATGATGCCAATGATCCAAATCAAATTCAAGATGAGAGTGGAGGTGGTAAATGTATGGATAGAACTGGTAAAGAATCTGGTTGTATCAACCTTGCTCAAAAAGAAAATGCTTGGGTAATAGGAATGGATAGACAAGAAGCTTCCGGCTCCGGTGAAGAAAGTGGCAATCCTAATTTTGGAAATAGAACTTTTAGAAAAGCATCAGGTCGACCTACATTGTTTAGAGGAAATATATACTTTCCTATTTATCAACCACCGCCAGGAAATTTGAGATGTAACCAAGGAGCAGCATTCATATGTGTTGCAGATGATGAATGCGGTAACAATGGATCTTCAGAACTTAAACTATCTGATCCACCTGAAGATGTAGAACGAGCTGCAGCAAATATTTGTGGATTTGTAAGAAAAGGTGTGCTTTCAGAATTAGTAATTTTTGGTGACCAGCTTTTTGCTAATGTTGCTGGTCCAGCTACTGATAAAGAAACATTAGTTCGAATATTATCCGTTCCTGGTGAAGTAATTTCAAATAAAGGTGGATGGAGAGATAGCAGTTTCTGATAAAAAAATTTTTAATTAAGACAGAAATTTTATAATTTGATCATTTAAAAAAAGATAAATTAAACATCCCAAAATTAAATAAGGTCCAAATGGTATTTGAGTTGTCATATTTTTAGATTTGTTAATTAAACTTGGAATAGCAATTGCTAAAGCTATCACAGAAGAAAAGATTAGAATAAATGGTAAAGCAATCCATCCAAACCAAAAACCTAAAGCAGATAGAAGCTTAGCATCACCTAAACCCATGCCTTCAATATTTTTTAATTTTTTGTAAATGAAAATTATAAACCAAATTAAAGAATAACCAGTTACTCCACCTATCAAAGACTGAATATAATCTGGAAATATATATAAACTTGGATTGGTTAGAAAACTTTTAATAAAACCCAATGCCATTAAAGAAAAAGTTAATTCATTAGGAATAATGAAATGTTTTAGATCTATAAAGAATATTATTATAAAGAATACACTTAAGATAATTAATAATAAACTTTCAAAAGTTAATCCAAAAAAATAAAAGATTATTAAAAAATTAAATGCAGAAATTAATTCAACTAAAAAATATTCTTTATTTATTTTTGTTGCGCAGTGTCTACACTTTGCTTTAAGTATTATAAAAGAAAGTAATGGAATGTTATCATACCAATTTATTTGTTTATTACATGACAAACAAAATGATCGAGCTGTGAAAATGCTAATATTATTGGGTATTCTATTTATACAAACATTACTAAAACTCCCCCATATACTTCCTAGAATAAATGCTGTAATATAGAGCACAATTTATAGTTTAATTTGGGAGGATATTTCTATGAGCCCGTTAATGCAATACTGTACTAGTAAAATTGCATCATTTAAGTGCAAATAGAAATTAGGCGCATGAATTATGATTTCCATTCATCTGATAATATTCAAAAAGAAAATGAATTTCAAATACTAAATAATATGTTTTTCAATTCTAAAAAAGAAGATCCTATCAAAGTTGTTGATACTAAACATCAAGATTTAGAATTAATAACAAAAATGAACCAAGAATTAGCAAGATCTTTGGACTTAACAGAAACACTTCAGGACTCATTAGAATTAATAATAAAAAGAATTAATGCGCAAGCAGCAAATATTTTTTTGATTGATGAAAAAAAACAAACCTTTCAATGCATAGCTTCAAAGTATCAATCATATCTTGAAGATTTCGAGATTCCTATTTCACAAGGAGTGATGGGCAAAGCAGTACTTAATAAAAAATGTATTAGAGTAGGTGATGTAAGAAAAGATGTTAGAGAGATAGCTGAATTTTATTTTGATTTAGATAATAAAACAAATTTTACAACATACTCGGTATTATGTGCACCTTTGATTGTTTCAGATGAATGCATTGGAGTAATTCATTGTTTAAATAAAAAAAGTCAAACAAAACTTTTTGAAGAAAATGATAGAAAATTATTAGAAACATTATCAGGTCCAGCAGCTTTAGCGATTAGAAATGCTAAGATGGCAAAAGATTTAATCATAAAGAATAGAATTCAAAAAGAAATTGAGATTGTAGGAGAAATACAAAAAACATTATTATCAAAAAATATTAAAGACAATTTTCCAATTGCAGGAATTAATATACCGGCAAAAGTAGTTTCAGGAGATTTTTATAATTTTTCTGAAATCAGTGAAGGTAAATATGGTTTTGGTGTTGCCGATGTATCTGGAAAAGGAATTAAGTCATCTTTATTAATGTCTAAAGCTTCGAGTTTATACAGATGTTTAAGCAAAACAATTTTTTCACCTTCAAAGTTATTAAATATTTTAAATAGTGAAATTTGTGAGACAACCTCTAGAGGTATGTTTGTTACAATGTTAATAGGAATTTATGATAAAAATAAAAAAGAATTAACATTATCTAATGCTGGACATGAACCTCCATTGATTTATTCTAATGACAAATCTTTTTCAAAGTTTGAAGAAGCAGGACCACCATTAGGCATTGCTCCTAAAGTAGAGTTTACAGAAAGAAAAATTTCTTTCGAAAAAAGTTCAATGTATATATTTACTGACGGGATTACAGAAATTAAAGATCAAAAAGGACAAATGTTAGGACCAGAGGGGTTTCAAAATTACATTCAGAAATATCAAAACATATCAAATAATGAAAGACTTCAAAAAATAATTGAAGACTTAATAAGTTCTGGCAGGATTCAGAAAGATGATTTAACTATATTAGCTGTCGATGGAGAATAAAATTGTTTCATATACCAAAGGTAATGTTTTTTTTTGCAATAGTTTTAGGTACAATTATGTTTTGGGCAACAACAAATGTTTGTCGATACAATTTTGCAATAGAAAAAAAAACAAAGGAGTTTAATTTAATAATAGAGGATATTGATCCCTCTATTGCAAACGCGAAAGTATATTATTATAAAGAGCTTAATTGTAATGATATCGATTTATCTTGGGATTATGAAAGAGTTTTAGATAACTTTAAAATAATTTCTGTTATTTTGTATCAAGAACTGAGTACAGACATTAAAGGAGTACCAAATTAATTTAAATTCTTCTTGAATTCACTTTTAAAGTGAAAAATATGATAATTTTATATAAATCTATTGAAAATTATATAAATTGATCTAAAAATAGATTTTACTAAACTCTATATCTGGTAGTATCTATCTAAATTAACAATTTATATTTAATTTCTTGTAAAAAATAATAACTCTAACACAAAATTTCATGAAAATAATTTTTGTTGATTTTATTGACTTTTTTAAATTTATAGAAATTATGTATACTCTTACACAAATCTAAATTACTCTAACACAAGAATCAGTATTTTATAATTTTTACAAGAATTGTTGATTTTATTGATTTTTTTTAATTTTAATAAATTTACAATTTCTCTAACACAAATGTGGATTTTTTTTGTGTTAGAATATGAGATAATTACAAAAAAAAATTTTTTTCCACAAATTTATAAAAAAGCTATATAAATCAACAAAAATTGATATTATAGACCTAAAATGAACTATAAATAAATTTTTTGTGTTAGACTTTTAATAAATTTGTGTTAGAGATTTGTATGTTGATTGAAAAAATAAATTATAAGTTGTATTAATTAAAACTATGTCTGACGAAGATAAAAAAGATTTTAAGGATATAAATAAAGAGACTGAGGAAAATAATGTTCTTGAAGGTGAAAAGACGGATGAAGTTACTCAGAATCAATCCGAAGTTGAAAATATAGTAAATCCCACTGAAAAATCTGAAAATATTAATGAAACATCAGATATAGATAACCAAAATCAAAAAGCTGAAGAAAATCTAAATCAAAATGTTTCATCAGAGGAAGAAAAGCAGGAAAAAAATACTGTAATACATAAAAAAGATGGAAGACTACACATTTATGTGAGGCAAGATAAATACAAGGGAGAGTTAAAATCAAAAAATTGGGTTGGAAGACTTTATATTGACGGAAAACAGAAAATTTCTTCATCTGGAACACAAAATTTAGATGATGCTATACCTATTTTAGAAAAATGGTTTGATGATGTTCAAGCTGAAAGTGAAAAACAAAAAAAACAAGAAGAAGAGCAAAGAAATATTACAACTCCAGTAATTGAGGAGCCCTCTACACCACCAGTAGAAAAAAAATCTACGGTAGAGGTACCAGCACCAAGTCCTTCAGCTCCGGTAAATGAAAATGTTGTAAATCAAAATTTACAAAATGATCAAAATAAAATTCTTAATGATGGAAATGATGATTTAAAGGATACAAAACCAAAAAGTAAGATTTCAAATATTTTTGGAAAACTCAAAAACATCAAGATAAAGAAACCATCGTTAGATGGAATAAAACTTCCTATGTCCTCTAAAAAAAGTTCGAGTAATGCAATTACTAAGTTTGTTGATAAACTTAAATCAAAAATTGGAAAATCTTCAATTCAAGGTGAAGAAATTGTTGGGGTTGAATTAAATAATAAAGAAATTCGTTTAGCCCAAGTTAACATGAATAAATCTAATCAATGGGTTTTAGAAAAATTTTTTACACAAAAAATTGAATTAGCAGATGAAAGTTCGGTTATCGAGAATGCTGATAAGTTTACAGAAGAATTAAGTTTAGCGTTACAAAAAATAAAACTTGATACAAATAATGTTGCGATTTCAATTCCTGTTACAAGTGCAATAATTAGAGTTGTTAGTGCCCCATTAATGAAAGACGAAGAACTTCAAAAAGCAATTGACACAAATTCTCTTTGGGAAAATTTAGTTCAATTAACAGATAATTTAGACGATTATTCTATTTTTCATCAAGTAATAAATAAAAATGAAAAAGAAAATACAATGGATATTTTATTTGTTGCTTCTAAGCTGACAGATATTAATAGTTATGTTTCCATAGTAAAAAACAGTGGGTTAAATCCAGTAATCATAGACGTAAAATGCTTTGCATTAAAATCAGCAGTAGACCAAATAAATCAAATAACAAAAAAACCTGAGGATGCAAATTTAACAGCTGTTTTAGAATTTGGCTTAGATGAAAATTATCTTATGATTTTATATGATAATAATCCAATAATAACTGATATCTTTTTAAGAGGTCAAGATAGAAAGATTTTATTAGAGTCACAAGATATCGAAGAAAAAGAAGGTCTCGTAAGAAGATATGCAGTGCAAGTAAAACAAGCTATTCAAGATTTTGAAACTAAATATGAAAAAAGAATTAGAGGTATAAAAGTTGTCTCTGACGTCGATAATGTTGAAGAATATTTATCATATTTTAGAAAAAGTTTACTTAATGTAGGCTTTAATTTATTTGATCCTATTTCAGGATTACAAGTACCTAAACAATTTGATAAAGATCTTAGCAAAGAAAATAGATCTTATCTAACAACATCAATAGGTTTAGCATTTAGAAAACTAGATGTTTTTGGTTATTACAAATTTGTAACGGCTGCAAAAAATATAAATTTACTTCCTGATAGAAAAAGCATGTTCCAAAAGAAAAAAATGAAAGTAATTTCGAGTTTTGCTTTCAAAGGTTTGGCTGGTGGAATAGCTGCACTTTATCTAATTTTATTCACCTTATCATTTTGGAATATACATAGTTACAACAAGAAACTTGTAGACTACGATAAAGTCATAACATTACATCAACAAAAAAATCTTGAATTAAGTAAAGCATCTAAAGAATTAAAAGTAATTCAAACTACATTAAAATTAAGTAAAACTCTTAAATCAAATAAAGAATTAACATATAGAGTTTTAGCACAAATTGCATCTAGCGTACCAACAAGAGTAAGATTTGATAAAGTTGATTATAATGGAGGTAGCCTAATAACAATTCAAGGTATAGCAGCGAGTGATCAAGACATACTTAAGTTTATAGAAAATTTAGGTAAACAAAAACTTATTGATCAAGCTTCCTTGTCATCCATGAGATTACCACAAAGAACACAAGGTGGAGCAACAATGAAAGGTTTTAGAGTATTTGTAAAAATTAAAAATATTTAGATATGAACTTTAATATAGACTTAAAAAATTTAGATTTAAAAAATATTAGTTTGGATGACATCAAAGTTAAGCTTCAAAATGTTGAAAAGAAAACATGGATAAAAATTGGAGTTTCTTTTGGTGCAGTAATATTTTTTTTAATTATTTACTACGGGGTGTTAAATCCTATCGTTAATAAGAAAAAAATTCAGCTTGACGATATGCTAGCAAAAAAAGCTGAAACTGAGCAATTCATAAATAATATTAATTTAGCTAAAAATAAAATTAAAAAATTAAGACCTCGATATGAACAATATTCAACTTTATTTCACTCTAGAGCAGAGGTCGAAGGGCTTTATCAGACATTGAGTGAATTTGCTGGAATGAATGATTTAGTTATTTCAAAAATAGAAAAGGGAGAAATTAAAGAGATTACAAAAAAGGCTGCCTTAGCAAAAGCTGCTGGTAAGAAAGAAAAAAAGAGCAAAAAAAAGAAGAAAAAGAAGGTTGAAAACATTGCCTATTACACAATTCCAGTAAATTTCGAGATTACAGGCAATTTCATAGGATATATCAAATTTAAGAGACAGCTATCACTCTCTCAAAAAATGTTAAACTTTGACAAAGAGTCCATCCAAGTGGTAAAAAGTAAGAATACAACTGGAGCGATAAAAGTAAATGGAACATTAACTATAGTAGGATTAGCAGATGAATTTTTTTAAAATATTAATAACTTTTATTTATCTATTATTTTCATCTCTAGCGTACGCAGATAGTCATGATGCCCGACAAAATATTGTCGACAAAGCTAAAGAAATTAATCAAAAAGTTAAAAAAGAACAAGCACTTAAAAAAGCAAATAATCAAAAAGCAGTTGGTAAGGAAGAGCCACTTCCATTAAACGATCCTTTTGTTGGAGATGGTTCTCTAGGTGGTTCAAGTGGAGTAGAGCTAATTGCAAGTAATGATGAGGAAAAAAGAAAACTAAGTATATTTAATTTTAAATTAGTTGGTGTAATTGGTTCAGATGAGGATTTGTATGCATCTATAATTGATGAGAACGGAGAAATTTTAACATTAGGACTTTTTGAAGAATTATCACCTGGCATCAAATTAGTTGGTGTTACTAATAAAGAAGTAGTTTTTGAGAGAGATGGTGGATCTTTAGTAGCAATTAATTTTAAAAATCAAATAATAGAGAGGGCAAAATAATTTATGAAAAGAAATTTTTTTAAAACTTTGCCAATATTAATTTGTTTTTCCTTTCTGATTACTGGCTGTACACAGCAAGGAAAAAAATTAAAAGTTTTTAAGCACGATACCCCATTAATAAAAACAGACGTCAAAGAGTTAGGAAAAAAAGAATTAGAGAAAAGTGCGGAAATGGGCCCAGTTCCAGTTGAGGCAGATGTGATAAAACTTAAAAAAAGAAAAAAAATATCCTCAGTAAAAGAAAAAAATTACCTTTTAATTCCTGAGGAATATGAAAGTTTAAAACAAAATGTAACTTTTAGATTTCAGAACATGGATTATAGAGAAGCAATGACTTTAATGGCTAAAGTTGGTGGTATAAATATTTTAGTTGGTGAAGATGTTGCGGGTGCAATCTCTGCAGAGTTAGTAGATGTTCCTTGGGATAAAGCATTTAATGCTTTGTTAGATATGAAAAATTATGCAGCAGATATTGATGTTGGTAGTAATATTATCAGGGTTGCCACACCATCAACTTTAACTTCACAAGAAAGTTACAAATCTGCAAGAGCACAAGCGGTCAAGAAAAAAGTAGAATTAGAAGACTCGGTTGAGCCAATAATTTCCGAAATATTTAGGTTATACTATATATCTCCTGCAGAAGCTAAAGCAACAATTACAGAATTGTTCACTTCTAGTTCAGGTGGATCCTCGTTTGTTCCAATACAGGTAACTGAGGAAAAAACTACAAGATCAATTATTGTAAGAGGTAAAGAAAAAGATTTAGATGTAGTTGATAAAGTCATTAGAGAAATAGATGTAAGAACTAAACAAGTTTTGATGGAAGCATTTATTGTTGAAGCTAATTCTAATTTTGAAAGATCTTTAGGAAATAAACTTGGTGCTGCATATACTAGAAATGGAGTGAGAATTGGTGGTACATCAGCCGGTAGTACTGTTGGTGCAGCAAGTGGAACTGGTGCAGCATTAAGCGATGGTACTGCAGCCATTGCAGATGCTGGTAGTAGTGGAGCTGATGGACTTTTCAATTTTAATGTTGCAGGCGCGACTAGCGGTATAGGAGTTTTAAGAAAAACAGGCTCTGCGGTACTTAAACTTCAGCTTGAGGCTTTAGAAAAAGAAGGCTTAAGTAAGACGATTTCAAATCCTAAGTTATTTTCTTTAGATAATCAAACTGCTCAAATTAAACAAGGTGTACAAATACCTGTTTCTGGAGGAGATGGTCAAGATACGTTTAAAGATGCTGCTTTGGTTTTAACTGTAACCCCAAGTATAATTGGAGATGGGAATGTTTTATTAGATGTAAAAGTAAATAACGACACACCTGACAGAACAAACCCAGGATCAGTAGGTATAAATACTATGGAAATACAAACTAAATTATTGGTAGCTGATGGGGATATTGTTGTAATTGGTGGAATTAAAAAAAATAATATATCTTCAGGACAAGAAAAAGTTCCAGGTGTTAGCAAGGTACCAATTATTGGAAAAATGTTTCAAGGAACTACAAAAGCTGATACTTTAAATGAATTGTTGGT
>MDTG01080952.1_pt1 | contig 10109 bp, 9 predicted proteins | sample 811421 | NCBI WGS metagenome assembly MDTG01 (sample SAMN05326645, study PRJNA326480) | marine metagenome | isolation source: seawater | place: Pacific Ocean: South East | collected 2011 | reverse complement strand
GGAAACTTTGTAGTTTTAAAAGAATTTAATTTTGTGTCGAATTGATCATTTTGTCCACAATGTAGACCCGAACCGTCAAATCCACTATTTTGCACATGTGAAACTTGTGGAAAAATTGTTAATCCATCATTTAAAAATATTGCCTGATACCAATATGCATCCCATATGCTATTTTTATTTACCTGATCAAGTTTTAAAGCATCTTCCCAATATGTAGCTAAATTATAAAAATTATACTTTTTTCTTTTATCCTGATTAAGAGTTGAAATAACATTTTTTTCATAATATTTTCCTTCATAGAAAATATTCCATCTGTCATCCCAAGTGCCCCATCCCCATGGCTGAGCTAATACACTTATTGAGGCTTTTTCTTTATTTCTAAAAATTTGTGGATATGAATAACCATTTATGTGCCAAACTTTTTTATTTTCTTTATATCTATTAAGAGATTGATTCATATAATTTAAAAAGTTTTTTCCAAGAATTAAGTCATCTTCAAGAATAATTGCCCTGTCATTTTTTGAAAGAACTTCATTTATTCCAGAAATTATATTTTTTTTACAGCCATAGTTTTCTTTTCTTAAAATAAGATTCGTTTTTAAGAAAGGTAGTCTTTCTGATACTAAATCTATTACTTTTTGATGGTTTTCTTCGTTAGTTGTTGATTTACTTCCATCAATATAAATATAAGCTTCTGAACTTTGGACTTCCTCATTCTTAAAAAGAGAAGTAAGCATTTCCTGCATATGAGTTGGCCGATCATATCCAAATATAATTATTGGTGCGTAATCCATATAAAAATTATAAACTTATAATTTTATATAATTGAAAACAAATTTTTTACATTAAGTCAAAATCATAAATTTTTGATATTCCATATTTAAACTTAGAAAATTTTTGTGGATTCTTTATTAAAAAATTCTCTACATCGTAATTATCATTACTCATTAGTTTAATTTCAACAATATTAAATTTTGAATAATGATTCTTATAAGAAAGAGATCTGTTTGGGGTGTTTTCAAAGAATAAATTACGATCAATTGTAAACCTTGCGGATGAAAAATTGTAATAATTTCTATTATAAGTTACAAAGAGTGTTGGAATAGTGAGATATCCTCTGAAATTTAAATATTTTATCTCATCAAAACTATTATAAATTGTCTTTTCACTAGATTTATATTTACCGTCCTTAGTATTCTCCTTAACTTCAAGATTTATAGTCGAATCATTTGAGTAATTTCTATATCTTAAGGTATATTTTTCAACATCAAATTCTTGTGAGTTATGAAAAATATCAAATTTTTTTGTATCCATATACAAACTTTTTACATCTCTATTTTTAAATAATTTTTTTGACTTTATATTAAAAATATTTAAAAAATTCTCAACTTCTGAACTAGTTAAAAGTAACTTATATTCTTTTCTAAAATTTTCACTCTTCATAAATTGATCCATGCTGTATAAAATCATCATTTTTTGCATCGCATACTTTGCTAAATACTTTAAGCATACTTGGGCCAAACTCTTGTTTTTTTCTATACATGGCAATGCAAAGAGATGTATTGGATGAAATAAGCTCATCTATTTGAACATTTGAACTGTCTTTAATTGCTGTTGTTATGTGAGAATTTAATACATTTAATCTATCAATACTTACAGTAGACTTCTCGCCGATTGATACCCCTTTGTCATTACAATATTCTAAATAAATATCATTGATCTTATACTTTCCACCAGATAAATCAACACAATCATTTCCTGAATTAGCAATTGATATAAATTTAATCTCCAAAGTTGAGTAATCAATGTCCAAGGCATCGCTTCTACTATTGTTAATTGATATCAAGTCTATATCTCCATTAACTCTTAAAAAATTAACTGAATCTTCACAGTGTTGATTACTAGCTGTTATGCTTAATTTTTCAACATGCAAGTTAGCAAATGTAAGACAACCTGTTAACAAAAGCTCATCCTGCCTTGTATCGAGTGCCTGATTGACAGAGGAGTCTATTTCAAAAGCCCATCCACTTAATGTTCCATTTCCGGAAACAACTACCTTTTGATTTAAATTGTTTATAAATATTTCTACAACTTTTCTTGACTCATCAATAAATATTTCTGGGCCATAAAAAGTATTAATTAAAATATTTTCTTGTAGGTTGTAGCTAGTAGAAACTGTAATTTTTTTTGGTCGATCTTCATAGCTTAGAAATTCACTTTTACTCTTACCAAATAAAATAGAATTAGTATTGTCAAAAATATCTAAAAGTTGATTGAGATTACTAAATTTTACTGGATCTTTGCAATATAAAAAATATTGATCACAAATTTGATATTGTTGACTACCTAAAAAAAGATACTCTACGTCGTGTGACTCTGTTTTAGAAATGTTTTGTTTTAAAGTTTGTGAAAAATTATTTTCACTACTAAGTTTTATTGCCTCTTCTAAATTTTTTATTAAATTTTTTATAATTAAATCTGTTTTTTCAATGTCATAATTTAATCTGTAAAAATTTAATTCATTTTTAATATTTTTTATATCAAAATTTGAATTCTCTAAAATGTTTTTAGCGGCATGTGAGATCTCAGTTAAATTTTTGTAATCCGGACGTAAATTAAGCTTTGGATTATCTAAGAAATTTGAATCTCCATCATAATAAATTGGTATAAATTTTTCAGAAATTTTATCATAGAAAAACTTTCTATTATGATTTGTAAGACCGTGAGTTGAATTTAATGCGAAATTAATTACATCAAATTCATATAAACTCAACGGGTTAAAGTTAAGAGCCTTATAATTCATTTGTGAATTAGGATTGTAAGAAGAATAAATTGACAAATTATATAATTGAAGCGCTTCAGCAGCTATGTTCATATTAACGATATTCTTTTCTGACCAATTTTTGTTTAATATTTTTCCAAAGAATACATACTCTCTACTTTGATCAAACGGTGTATTTGAATATTTTTCAAATTCAAATACAAATTTTTCATCTGTTTCAATTATTGGACCTTCTCTATATCCATGAAACTCAATCATTTCTTTTGATGGTTTTTCCTGAAATATATAATTATTTATATTAGAACCATTCACTTTAACAGGAAGAATTGATGTTCTAGGTGAGATAAAACCAGCTTCTCTTAAAATTGTTGAAAGCAAAACCTCATTTTCTCCACCATTAGACCCTCTTGATGAATCCAAAAACAATTTAAATTTTGTAATACCTAATATATTTCCATTTTGTAAATGTACATCTAGTGAAGAAAGTGGTTTAGAACTAAATTTGATATGATCTTTAAAATCGCCAGAGATTCTAATTTTTGAATTGAATATACAACTTGCATTGTTAATGAATATTACAGATACTTTTGCATTAAATCTTTTTTTGTACTTTGAGTCTATCAATACGCCATCTGTTAAAAACAACTCAGTTAAATTTGTATACCAATCTCTTGAATTGTTCATTTCTATTTCTAAATTTTTAATATCAGAAAATTTTAAAGTGCTATCTTTGTAACTCAACCCTTCACAGTAAGGAGAAATTTCATCTTGGATAAGGTCAGTAATAATAGATTCTTCATTTTCAATATTTGATAATTGGTTTTGTTTTTTACTACTAGTTATAAACAATGAAACGAATAAGATTATAAAAAATAATCCAATAATTGTTGTTAAATTATTTTTTAATTTATTTATCAATCGAGTAAGAAACAATGTTTTCTTGTGTTAAATTATCTTTAATATTATCCAAATAATGTATATCTTTACTTTTAAATGTATACATATAAAGTCCATCATTTTGAGATTCGTGTATTAAATTATTTTTTTGTATTTCAAAATTATGTGGTTGCTTTAAAACTAAATTTAAAATATAACTTTCTGATTCCTTAAAAAATTCATATGATTTACCTTTTGTAATACGTGAGTAAACTTCAACTAAAGAAAGGACCAAGCTTAAAAATATAATAAAATTTAAAGCTAGATTCTGATTGACATTTATAACAATTCCTAAAGTTATTAGGAGAAAATAAACAACAAGTTCTAGGGGATTTTTGACAGGAGTCCTAAACCTAACAACAGAAAGCGCACCAACCATACCAAGTGACAAGGCAATGCTGTTTGAAATTACATTTGTTATTAAAAATCCTACAGATGGCAATAATGCAAATACTAGTGTTTGAGTATATGTCCTAACCCAGTATTGTTTACATAAAATACTTAATAAGAGCCTTAAATATATGCCAACAACCATGCAAAAAAGTAATACCCTTATTGCATTAATATCAAAGGCAAATTCAAAACCAAATATTTTTGATGTTAAAAATGAAATAATATTATCCATACAGAAACAATATTATCAAAGAAATTTAAATTTACTGAAAATTATTTATTGTTTTCGAAATATATTTGATATCTTTATCGTTTAAATTAGTTGATGATGGAAGCCATAATAATAGTTCATCTAAAGATTCTGAAGTTTCAAGATTTGTCGATTTTGTATTATTAAGATATTTCTGCTTACTCATACACGGATAGTGTATCCTCGTTTCAATATTGTGAATTTTCATATAAGATGAAAATTTGTTTCTAAGGGATTTACTTTTAAATTTTATATCATAAAACCATGGAGTTTCATGATCTTCAAAATCACATAAATTGACTTTATCATTTGTTATAAATTTTTTTAATTTTAAATAGTTTTGTTTCTTTATTTCAATAAAGTTTTCTAATTGATCAAATTGAGACAATCCAATTGAAGATTGTAAATCAGTAATCTTAAAATTCAATCCAAAACCCTCATGCCAATCAGATTTATTCTTCATTCTGTTAAATGTTTTTATCTTAAAAAGACTATCTTTTAATTTTTTATTATCTGTAAGAACCATGCCTCCTTGGCCCATAGTAATAATCTTGTGAGGAGTAAATGAAAAAACACTCAAGTCACCAAGACTTCCACACATTTTATTATTTTGATATTTTGAACCAAGTGCATGAGCTGAATCTTCAACAAGTGTAATGTGGTTTTCCTTACACCATTTTTCAATCAACAAACCATTTTTTGTTCTTCCATTTAAAGGTACGTAGATTACAGCATCTAGATTTTTAATTTTTTTTAATTTATCAATATCCATACAGAGATCTTTGTCAGTGTCAACTATATATGGTTTTGCACCTGCCCAAATTATTGCATTTATTGTTGCTATCATTGTAAGGTTTGGTACTGCTACAGTTGATCCTTTTTCTACTCCAGCAGCAATCAAAGAAAGATATATTGCTTGAGTACCATTTGGAACAGCAATAGCAAATTTTCTATTTACATATTTGGCTACTCTGTTTTCTAATTCCTCTGTAACTTTGTTCTCAGTTAACCATCCACCAGAATTCAGATATTTAGATACTGCTTCTTTGTCTTTTTTTGATATTTTTGGTTCAAATTGATTTATTCTCATCAATTTCTATTCTAGTTCTATCAATCTCAGGACCAAAATATGGTCCATTTTTAAATTCTAAAACTATTGAGTCTTCTAGCATTATGTACTTATGAACCTCATTGAACTGAATCATTAAATCATTGTTTTCTAAAACATGAGAAGAAATAAACTGACCTTTTTTGTTATAAAGGTCACATTGAACTTTACCTTTTAATACAAAAACTGCTTCTTGCGTTATAGTTGCATTTCTATCAAATTTATTATGAAAATGTGGCTCTAGCTCTTTACCTTTTTTATAATTCCATGTACCAAATTGAATATTTGCTTCATCATGAGTAAAAAAACTTAAACCCTCTTCAACATCATTTAGATTTATAATTGAGGCAACTAAATTATTTTCATAAAAAATGTCTAATTTATTATCCATAATTTTCTTTATACCACAGGACTGTGTGTTTAATTCCTTCAATTAAATTTATTTCAGGGGACCAATTTAAAATTTGACTCCCTAACTTGCCATCAACTGATTTTTTCAACACACCTTCAGGCTTTTCCATATTGTATTCAAAATTTCCTTCAAAACCAATTTCTTTAGCAATAATGAAAGCTAGGTCATTAATACTAACAGTCTTGTTCACTCCAATATTAAAAGTTTTGTGATCAATGTTTTTGTCTAAGCTTCTTAAAATTGATTCTGCCCCATCATAAACATACAACCACTCTCTTTCTTGTTTTCCACTCCCCCAAATTTCCACAGAACTATTATTTTTGTAACCATCGTAAATTTTCTTAATTAAAGCACCCAATGCATGAGATCTATCTGGTTCAAAATGATCATTTGGTCCATACATGTTTGATAAAATTACATTGGTACTTTTTATGTTTTCATTTAAAAAATAAACATTCGATAAATCTATTAAAAATCGTTTTGCCTTTGCATAATAATATACAGATTCATGAGGAGGTCCATCTAGCATATTTTCTTCTCTGTACTCATTTAACGAAGCGGGGTAAACACAATTTGAAATAGGATTTATAATTTTTTTAATTTTGTTTCTTTTCGCAACATCATAAATATTAAGAGCCATTTTTACATTCTCTTCTAAAAGTTTTCTTTGGAATTTATAACCATAAGAAACTCCTCCGACAAATGCGGCACAGTTAATCAAATAGTCAGGGCTATTTTCATATACAAATTCATTTAGTAAGTCAATATTTGTAATATCAAGCTCGTCTTTTCCGCTAATTAAAGCTAAATCATAATTTTTTTGATTAATTATTTTTTCTTTAACAGCAGAACCTAAAAAACCACTAGATCCGACTAATAATACTTTTTCCATTTACTTAACAATATACATCAAAATATATAATGATATAGTGAAAAATAATACAGAGGAAATAATATTTTTCTTTTACCCTGGTAGAGAAAAAAGGCTAAAATTTCTTGATAAAATTTCTACAGAATTTCTTTATTCATATGTTGAAGCAAATAACCGATATGAAAATGTTAAATTAGTTGAGGTTGAAAACATAGAAAATTCTTTTCAAAAAATTATGAAATTCTATGACAGGGTTATTTTTAAACTTTGCAGAATTCAGTCTAACTCAGAAAAATATTGTGAAAAAAAATTTATAAATTTATTTAATTCAAACAATATTTTAATATTTACAAATTTTGCTCTTGGCCTTTCAGCAGTTCCATATTTATTTCATAAGATTCTTGGGGAGAAAAATAATATATATGTAATAAATTCAGGATTATTTTCTTTTAGAAATTCTAATTTTTTACAAGAATTTTTCCGCCTTATTTATCTCAAATTGTTTTTCAATATTGTTACAAAAATAATATTTACATCAAAAACTGAATATCAGTTTGCTATTAAAAAATACAGTAAATACGAAAGTAGATTTAAACTCATAGAATTTAGTCCTGATGTAAATTTTTGGACACAAGAAATTCCTCCTCAAAACAAAGAAAAAAAAGGGCTTTTGTTTATAGGTAATGATGAGGGTAGATGCTTTGACCTTCTTAAGCCACTAGCTGAAAATCTTAAAGATTATAATTTTACTTTTATTACTAACAATGAAAAGATTAATAAAATAAAGCTCCCCAATGTTGAGATAATATCGGGAAATTGGAGTGGAAATACAATAAGTGATCTCGATTTAAGAGATATCTATCGAAGGTCAAAAATTACAATCCTCCCAATACAAAATAAATTAGTTGCATCCGGTCAAAGTGTTGCACTTCAGTCCATGTGTAATAAAACACCGGTTATAATCACCGATACTGAAGGTTTTTGGAATAGAGACTTATTTGAAAATAGAAAAAATTTATTTTTTGCAAGTGATAATACACTTAATAGCTGGGCTACATTAATCGATGAAGTTTATCGTAATGATGAATTATTAAATCAAATCTCTGAAAATGCATATTCAACTATTTTAAAAAACTATTCTAAAGAAAAATTTGATACTGAATTTTTAAAACTTCTAAACTAAAAGGTTTAATATTAGATTTATGAAAAAATCAGACACGAATGCTCTTGAATCAATGGATTTTGCAAAAAACTATAATAACTATATTTTAAAAAAAATTTTAGGCAATTTAAACGAAGGTAAAATTGTGGATTTTGGTGCTGGATATGGAACTTTTAGTGAGATGTTAATTTCACTAAAAAAAGATGTTACTGCTGTAGAAGTAGATGAAGAAGCAATAAAGATTTTAGATAAGAAAGGAATTAAAAACACCGAAAACCTTTATTCACAAACTGAATTATTTGAAAATATTATTTCTCTCAATGTTTTAGAACATATAGAAGATGACCAAGAAACTTTAGACTCACTTTTTAAATCAATGAAAATATCAGGTAAATTAATTTTATATTTACCAGCGTCAATGCTTGCGTGGAGTTATATAGATGAATGGGTAAATCATAAAAGAAGATATACAAAAAATAATCTGAGTGAAAAAGTTCAAAAAGCCGGCTTTAATATATTAAGTGCAGAATATGTTGATTTTATTGGATGGATTGGCATAATTTTCATGAAACTTATAAGGTATGAACCAGCTCTAAATGAAAAAAAAATAGTCTTCTATGATAAATATATTTTTAAACCATTTAGATTCTTTGATTTTATATTTAAAAATATAATTGGAAAAAATGTATTTCTAGTTGCTGAAAAACCTTCAAATAAATGAACGTCGAAAAATTTAAATATAGAGCAACAAAACTATATCGAATTACAAAACTTCAGATTGAGAATCTGAAGTTAAAGTTATTTTATAGAAACAAAAATAATTTACTTTTTGAAATAATGACTAAGAACAGAAATTATTTAACTAGTTTCGACTACTTTTTAAGTGATACAAACTATAAGAAAAATGATTATGGAATACAGAAAAGAATTTTCAAAGATCTCAACAAACCAATTAAACAATTTCCCACTTATAGTGATCTAATCTGTTTTCTTTATGAAAAAAAATTTAAAGAAAACCTTAATTATTTAGAAATAGGGTGTTCGGTTTTAAAGAATGTACTTCAAATTAAGAATTACGTTAAAAATGCAAATGTTGTTTGTTATGATATTAACAAAATTAATCCTGACCTAGAGGATGAGTACTTTACCGAAAAAAATAATAACACGACAAAATATTTCAAAGGAGATGTACTAAGTAAAAAAGACTCAGAAATTTTTCATAATATGATGAATGTAAAATATAACTTTATTTTTTCAGATGCACTTCATGAGCCTGATGCTGTATATTCTGAATTTGAAAATATTTATAAAGATTCATTAGATAGTGAATTTATTATCTATTATGACGACTTAGATTTTCCGGGATTAAAAAATACTGTAACAGAAATCAGAAGAGAGCTAATCAAATCTTTTGAATTTGTTAACTTTTATACGTTTAAAGTTTATGGATGGATTGGTCAACACGAGAGCTTACATTTAAACGGAATTTTAACAAATATAGATTTACAGAAAGTTTTAGATGAGTCAAAAATTAAAATTTATAAATTCAAAAAAATTATTTAAAACTATTTGATTTAGTCATATAAATTGAAATTAAATTGATAACGAAAAATATTGTTCCTACTGTTGTTAGTAAATTTTGTAAAATAACTTCTGGATAATTCCAATGATTTAAACCTAGGTAGTAAAAAACTATACCTAAAACGTGTAAAATGAGATTTTTTTTAGGTATATATTGAATAATTAATATTAAAGCCAAAGATAATGCTATCCCGAGCGAATAGAGGCTGAGTCTAAGAGGAGGATACCAACCCATAAATGACCAAAATATGAAATATATCAATAATGTAATTAGAAGTGCATTGTAGGTTTTAAAATTATTAATAGTTTTTTTTAAAAAATATATTAATAAAGCAAAATAAACTAATGGAGAAAGTAAATATCGAATTGCATTAAGGTAGTCCTGAAAATAACACCAAAAGTTTTCTGGTATTGAGTGGCAGAACCATTGACCAGTATGAATTATATGGCCATTTGAAAAGTAAAGAACCCAAACAAAATGCCCGTATAATTCTGTCTCGGCTTCATAAGGAATATAACCAGAAAAATTGATATATAAACTATACGCAACATAAGGTATTAGAAATAAAAAACATGATATTAATAAATGATAAGGGTTAATATTTTTTTCTTCT
>MDTG01034215.1_pt1 | contig 10109 bp, 10 predicted proteins | sample 811421 | NCBI WGS metagenome assembly MDTG01 (sample SAMN05326645, study PRJNA326480) | marine metagenome | isolation source: seawater | place: Pacific Ocean: South East | collected 2011 | reverse complement strand
AGCAGGAGCAGGCCATTGCCACCTGTCGGGATACGATTCCTGATTTTGATCAGGTCACGCTAGGCAACATCCCATTACCTGATCGTCGTGAAACCTACTGCGGCAAGCAGGCGTACGCGATGACACACAAACATCTGTCCGACAGTGAAGTGTCGGTGGTGCATGTGCATGGTGTTTGGGAACCGATACTTCGTCAGGCAGCTCTTGCCGCAGTGTCGATGAATGTGCCTTACATCATTGCGCCTCATGGGATGTTACATCCCTGGTCGTTGTCTCAAAGCAAATGGAAAAAGAAGTTGGCATTGCTCATGGGGTATCGCAAGATGCTCACCGGCGCTACTGCAATTCATGCGCTTAACAGTGATGAAGCAACGCACATCCGCGCACTTGGATTGCATCAAACCTGCCACACCTTGCCCAACGGCGTGTTCCTTAAAGAGATCGAACCGTTACCTGCACCGGGGAGTTTTGTCCGGCAATTACCCGAGCTATCCGGCAAACCCTACATTTTGTTTCTCAGTCGCCTGCACTACAAAAAAGGGTTGGATCGACTGGCTGATACGTTTGCGATACTCGCTGAAAAAATTGAGCATTTACATCTTGTCGTGGCAGGACCTGATGGTGGGGATGAACTTCGCTTTCGAGAAAAAATCAAGGCTCACCATCTTGATGCTCGCGTACATCTTGTCGGCCCGTTGTGGGATAAGAGCAAGTATGCAGCGATGCTTGATGCAGCGTGTTTTTGTCTGCCATCGCGTCAGGAAGGTTTTAGTGTTGCAATCACCGAGGCTTTGGCGGTGGGGGTTCCCGTGGTGATCAGTGAAGCGTGTTGTTTTGGTGAAGTGGTTGAGGCAGGTGCGGGTTATGTCGTGCCGATGGATGACAGTGATCCACAGCAATCCAATCAGGGGCTTGCTGACGCATTGCAACATGTCCTGGATACGCAGCCCAACACGCAGATGCGAAACGCCGGCCGTGAACTGGTCAGAATGCGATACACGTGGCCTGCCATTGCTCGTCAAAGTATCCGTTATTACCAGCAGATGATCGGAGCTGCCCATGCCCGATGAGTCCGACAAGCAGGGGATCGATCAAGACCCATCGCCCGTCTTCCAACGACTGGATCAGACGGCAGCCTATCCATACAAACTTTCGGACTACATCAAACGCTTCAGTTGGCAATGGGTCCAACGCCTGTTGATCCGCCCAAGCTTCCGACGGTCTCATACGTGGCGGCGCTTTTTGCTCAACCAATTCGGTGCTCAAATCCATCGGACTTCGGGGACCAAAGCGACGACTCACATCTGGCATCCATGGCTGTTTGAAATGGGGCAGTACAGCATGCTTTCCGAAGGGGTCGTGGTCTACAATCTGGGGAAGGTGACGATTGGCAGGCACACGGTTTTGTCTCAGGATGTGTATCTTTGTGCCGGGACGCATGATCACACCAAGCCGAATTTGCCACTGCAAAGACCACCAATCACCATTGGCAGTGGCGTATGGATTTGTGCTGGCGCGTTCATCGGGCCAGGCGTCACCATTGGTGATAATGCCGTGATCGCTGCACGCAGTGTGGTGGTCAAGGATGTGCCTGCGGGGATGATCGTCGGCGGGAATCCTGCGAAGGTCATCAAGCCACGTGAGATGGATGATGTTGATGCTGATGTTTCAAACGAGCCATCATAAATCCGTATTGATCAATTCAAGCTACATCTATGTCTGCAGTGTCTGACTCATTTGGACTGGCATTTAAAGGCAGCGAAATACGGAAGGTGCTTCCTTCGCCGATCTTGCTTTGGACATCAATACTCCCGCCATGAACTGTGCAGACATGTTTGACGATGGACAGGCCAAGCCCCGTACCTCCCAAGGCACGACTACGGGCTTTGTCACTTCGGTAAAAGCGTTCAAAAAGTCGCGGTAAGTGTTCAGCTTCAATGCCTTGCCCATGATCGCGGATGTCGATTTTTAACCAGCCGTCCGTGGATGTGGCATGAACCTCAACAGGCGACCCTTCGACACTGTACTTGATGGCATTGTCGAGTACATTCACGATGGCCTGCTCAAGCAATGGGGCATTGATATGAGCCATTAAATCGTCTTCACATGTGAGTTGGATATCAATGTGTTTGGCATGGGCTTTGGCTGAACAGGTTTCCATAGCATCGTTGATGACTTGATGAATTGAGCTTTTAACCAGTTCAACGTGTTTGGATTCACCTTCCTGTTCAAGTCTTGCCAATGTCAGCAGGTCTTCGACGATGGCATGTAGCCGGTCAGCTTGTCGGGCGATGATCGCCAGGAAGTTGGGGACTCCTTCTTCCTCAGCTAGCAGACCACTGTCTATGAGTGTTTCGGCGGATGCCTTGATGGTGCTGATCGGGGTTTTGATTTCATGAGACACATTGCCCACAAAGTCACGACGGACCTGCTCAAGACGTTGCATTTCGGTGACATCGTGGAGCACGATCAATCCGCCGACACGTTTGCCCCGAGCATCGCGCAACGCAGTGCCTTGAGCTTGCAGATAGTGTTCGCGGTAAACCGTTCGCGATGGATCATGAGGATCGGCTACTGGCAAGGTGAGTACCAAATCCGCTTCGACAGGCGCATCGGATTCGAGCACCTGTGCGACCAATGATTGGAGTCCGGGATTTCGGATCACTTCGTGGATGCTTCGACCAATCACATCACGAACACTCATCCGCAGGAACAGTTCCGACGCGCGGTTGAAGTTGAGGATGCGCTCGTCCATGTCAAAAGCAATGACACCTTCGACCATACTGGCAAGCACGGTCTCCAGTTCATTGCGTTGTTCGATCACCGTTCGCAGCCGATCACCTAATTGCAAGGCCATTTTGTTAAGCGATTCACCCAGAGAGGCAACCTGCAGCGGGCCGGTCACTTCAATGGCCTGAGTCAGATCGCCGGAGGCAAATCGCTCTGCACCTGTTCGCAGGGTTCGCATGGCCCGGCTGATCATGAACAGGATGAACAGGATCACCATGGCAAAGAGTAAAAACCCCAACAGGATGGCTAAAACCTGAGGTCCAATGCCTGTTAAGTCCAGTGCCGCTAATCCAAATGTCATCGCCTGAATGTGCAATGGTGATTCCTACAAAGCAAGTGATTTTGACGAGGCTTTACACAAGGCAAGTCAGTTAAGTCATGTTTCACATATGACAACTCCAACGGATGACTCACCGTTGTTACTCACATTGTAAAGGTTCCAGACTTCCCCGTATATCCGAGAGGCATTGTTTGCCAGTGGTCGTTGAGCTATTCCTTGAAGCGATAGCCTACGCCACGGACGGTTTCCAGATTGCTGCCATGGTCACCGAGTTTGCGTCGAAGCGCGACCATCTGCACATCGACACTTCGGTCGGTGACTGCCGCCAGCCCGCCGTGGATGGCTTCGATGATTTGCTGTCGTGTGAACACGCGCCCGGGGCGAGTGGCCAACAGATTCAACAGGCGGAATTCGGTGGCAGTTAAATCAATCGGATCGTCTTCAATGCGCACTTCATGGCGACCACGGTCGATCACCACATCGCCGACGTTGATGCAGTCTTCACCATCGGCTGAAGGGGGATTGATTTCGCCTGCTCGACGCAGGACTGCTTTGATACGAGCCAGCAGGACACGTGGGCTAAAGGGCTTTGGGATGTAGTCGTCAGCACCGAGTTCCAGACCTACGACGATGTCCGCTTCTTCCCCCTTGGCAGTGAGCATGACCACCGGGATGCCAGATGTTTCCGCTTCGTTCTTGAGGGTTCGACAGACATTCAGTCCATCGACACCTGGGAGCATCAAGTCCAGCAGGATCAGATCAGGGAGCTTTTGACGGGCCAGTTCCAAGGCGCGTTCGCCGCTATCTGCACAGATAACATCCATGCCTTCGCGCGTCAGGTTGTATCGAAGCAGGTCCTGTAGATCCTGTTCATCTTCAACCACCAGAACGTGCGGTTTGTTGCCCGAGGCGGTGGTAATTGACTTGGATGACATCATGGCTTGGGACATTTTGGGGTCCCCTCCTGTGCTTTTAAAGGTTCTTAACATTGTTAGGAAATTTATATCCGCAGCCACGACTCGAAGCCAGTGTATTTTGGTTAGGATTGGGTAAACATTGTAAAAGCACTTTGCAGGTAATCTCTTAGTATTGCTTTTAACAGGTTTTGTGTCCGTTTTGGGGACGTCGTTAATAAGTGGTTTTATGACCTTTGCGATGCATTTGAATCAAATGTTATGAGTTGAATGCTCCATTGACAGAGTCTGCTGAACGTAAATCCAAAGTGTTTTGGGAATACAACCGTCATTGCAGGGCGCAAAAAAAAGCGACCTGACATCAAGTCAGGCCGCCTTGGATTAAGCAGATTGTGTGGTTTTGCTCAAATTAGAAGAGCAGTTGGAACTGTGCACGCCAGACGAAGATGTCGTCCTGAGTTGCATTGGAAACACCGGTGAAACCAAGGCCGTCACCGAAGTGCGAGTTGCCCCAGTCGTTGCCAGAGATGTCGCCATCATAGACCCACACGACGTCGGTGGTGAACTTGGCGTTATGCTTGTTGATGTACCAGTTCAGACCGAAGGTGAAGGCTTGGAGTTCTTCTTCGCCTTGGACATCGCTGTCGATCATTTCCCAACGGACGTAAGGTTCAAGCTTGTCGGGGATGATGTGGTAGCCAGCCTGGACCAACAGACCCATTGGGTCTTGGTCGACGCTGGAGCTGCCGTCGTAGTCCATGTTCGCACCGATGTAGGCAGCGAAGAGGCTCAGGCCGTTGGATTCGAATGAACCGTCGATGGTCCATGAGGTGTAGTTGCCAAAGCCGTTGTTGGAACCGGCGTTGCCGTTGTGCGAGTCACCAGCTTGGAAGAAGACGGCACCACCGACAAACAAGCCGGTGTCATCCTTGGACCATGTGGTGAAGTCGCCAGCCTGCTTGAGCTTGCCTTGAAGGGCAACGTCAACGCGTGCTGCTACGGCGAATTCAGCGTCATCTGCACCAATGGTGGAGAATTCTTCGTCAGCACCATCGTTGATGGAGAGGGCGAATTTGAAGGTGTCAGTGCTGTAGCTCAGTTGAACCTGTTCTGAACGGTCCAGGGTGAACCATTCGGTGACCAGTGAGCGGTCCACAGCCAATTGCTTCGAGGAGCTGGTGAGTTCTTCGCGAAGGAAGGGAATCTTGAACTTACCGAAGTCCACAGCCCAACCGTTACCGAAGCTGTAGCCCATCTTGGCGTCTTCGATTTCGACTGCACCATCACCACGGTCGCCGGCAAAAACCAACTCATACTTGAGCTTGGGGCTTGCGACGTGACCTTTGGCTTTAAGCTTCATGCGACGCATCTGAAAGCCAGTGTCGTCGGCGTCAGAAGCGGATGCTTCGTCTTGATGAACCCAGATGTGACGGAATTGAATCTGACCACCGAGGGTCATTTTGAAGCTGCCGTCTTCGGATGCCAAGAAAAAGTTCTTGCCATTGTGACCGGCGGACATGCCACCTTCAAGAAGGCTCGCACGGGTATCGGCGTCAGCGAGGACTTCCTTGACCAGTGATTTGACTTCAGCGGCGCGACGCTCGTTGAGCCAGTTTTCGTCACCAGCGTTACGCAGCTTGGCGACTTCACCCTGGAGCTGATTGTTGGTTGCACGTACGGCATCCAATTCTGCACGCAGAGCATTGAGTTGTTCGTTCACAGTGTTGTCACTGGCCATCGCGCCTGCGGTGAGGCTCGCAGCCAGAGCACCAGCAAAAAGCATGGTACGGGTTTTAAACATTTGCCATTCTCCTGAAAAAGTGAAATTCTGCATTAATCCATTCATACAACGGACGGGCAGTATAGAGATGGCTTTGTTTTGTATTGTTAGGCCAGTATGAGCATTGTGTTAGATATGTAATTAACGCATTGCTAACACGTCAGGCTGCAACCCATATCCCATGCAAGCATGTTGCAGACTGACCATAAGCTCAATTTCCCGACCGTACTATCTATATAGAAACACAGTGATTGACCAGAGCGATCCATTCACTGCGCTGAAGCTCCACCAGTTTGGGGTCCGTCGGATTGTTCTGTACATCATCAATCAACTGATGTGGATCATAGCCTTGGATTTGTGAATAGACGCGATGGTTGGCACCTGCATTGTGAAACCAGTAATGGCTGTTGGAAAAATCGCCTTCACGCCGATGCATGATCCCATGCCAGTATGAACCCTCTGCATCTTTGAGGTGTTGACTGATCTGATGGGAGCGATCCAGTTCATCGACATACAGCCAAAGCGCAGCCTGGAGCTTGGGATAATCACGCATCGCCGGATCAGAGACGAGCTTGCCAACCAATTGAGTTAGCTGTTGCGATATGGGTTGATGGACGATTAAAGCCGCCATTGCTTGATCCAACGGTAAAGCATCAAACAGCGGACTTAGAATCGACTGCAACGATTGTGGGAGTTCGAGCGTTTGCATGGCGCACATCATAACCGGTCAAATCTTTTAATGCCCGACTACTTGAACTCTTAAGCGATAGTCTCTAAGATCGCTGGGCTCACAGAAGTTTGGAAAAAAACAACCTCATTATCTCATATTGGAGAACCAATCGATGGCAGAACAGAAAGCCACCAACATTACCTGGCACGAAGGCACCGTCACTCGCGAAGAACGCACCAGCAACATGGGCCAAAAAGGCTGCACCCTCTGGCTCACCGGACTCTCCGGCTCAGGCAAGTCCACCGTGGCTGTCGCTCTGGAACAAGTCCTGCTCCAGCGTGGCAAGCATGCTTACTGCCTCGATGGTGATAACATCCGCTTCGGCCTCAACAAAAACCTGGGCTTCAGCGCTGAAGACCGTGCGGAAAACATCCGTCGCATCGGCGAAGTGGCCAAGCTCTTTGCCGACTCTGGCATGATCACCGTCGCCAGCTTCATCAGCCCTTACACCGTCGACCGTGACGCTGCCCGCAAGGTGCACGAAGATGCCGGTCTGCCCTTCGTTGAAGTCTTCGTCAACACTCCGTTGGAAGTCTCCGAAGAACGCGATCCCAAGGGTCTGTACAAGAAAGCCCGTGCTGGCGAAATCAAAGGTTTCACCGGTATCGACGATCCCTACGAAGCTCCCGAAAAGCCCGAACTGCTCCTGCCCACCCACGAACTGAGTGTCGCAGAAGCTGTCCAGGTCGTCCTGGATTATCTTGAATCCAACAACTTGATCTGAACGATCAACACCGTTGTGAATGATTAAAATAAAAACACCCTCGCGTAATTGATGCGAGGGTGTTTTTTTGTTTATGTCAATGCTGATTATTTATCATCAACATAGAACACGAAGGCCGTTAGGCCATAATCGGATGCGCGAAGTACACGTCCATTTCGCAAACGAATTGTCTTAGAGAAGACTTTACGTTTACTGTGTTTTTCGCTTTTATTGCGATTACGCATTTCCGACTCCTTTCTATTTGTCAGGTCATTTCTTTATTGACAAATATCAGGGACGGTTCTACATTCAAGACTGTCACATCGGTGAAAGTAGTCATCCATGACTAACTGAACCAAACCTTGACCTTTTAGGTCGATTCAGAAGCCGAGTTACACACTCGGCTTTTGTTTTGTAAGTAATAACTCTTATAGCATAATGATGGAGAGTAATGCAAGAAAACTTTTATTCTGCCAGTTTATCCACATGCGATCTGGTGTAGATTGGTTATAAGGTGTTAAATTTAGTAAAGATATGATGTGCAGATGACTGGTGGTTTGAATTGTGCGGACGCTATTTCCTGAATCTCATCGAACAGCAGCTTGCCGACTTTGTCGAGTACATGTCGGACATGATGAAGTTGCCCCTTGCCCAAGGGCACCTTCCGGGGCCGGGGGCGGGGATGGAGCCGCGGTATAACATTGCGCCTTCGCAGCCGGTGTTGGCGGTGATTTCCGATGAGTCAACGCATGCCAAGAAGTTCACGTATTTGAACTGGGGTTTGATCCCACGTTGGGCCAAGGACCCGGCCATTGGTAACAAGCTCATCAATGCCCGTAGTGAAACGGTGACGGAAAAACCGTCGTTTAAGGATGCTTATCGCTATCGGCGGTGTTTGATCCTTGCCAACGGTTATTACGAATGGGATCAGCGGACGAGACAGCCCTATGCGATCACCGTGCCGGACATGCCGATGTTTGCGATGGCTGGTTTATGGGAGTATTGGTCGGACCCATCCGGCGGTGGCAGTGAGATTGCCAGTTGCGCGATCATGACCACGCAGTCGCAGGATTGGATGCATGACATGCACCAGCGTATGCCGGTGATCTTGACGCCCGACAGCTATCGGTTGTGGCTGAATCACGACCATGAGGTCTTGCCTTTGGTGGGGACTTTGCTTGAACCGTATCCCAGTGACCTGATGGCCAAGCGAGCGGTAAGTCCATACGTCAATCGCGTAGGCAATGAGGGACCACGATGTCTTGATGATGGCGAGGAACAGGGAACGCTGTTTTAGGCGTATGCGGTTAAGTGGTTTTGAATTGGTTTGGCGTTGATTTGAACGTCGGTAGCGCTTGGAGCGCTAAACCGCAAGCGGTTTTTTTTTGATTGTGCACTGTGATAATAGCTGCGACACTGCGTGTCGCTGATGCCTTGATTGGCGCGATGAGTCAAAATGCGCTACAATTTACGCATGGCAAAAAAGACCTTAAAACTACCGGTTAACGACATCGCATTGGGTGACTGCATTGAATCCATGAACAGTTGGCCGGAAGATTCGGTTGACCTGATCTTCGCCGACCCGCCGTACAACATTGGCTACAAGTACGATCACTACGAAGACAAACGCGATGACCATGACTATGTCCAATGGACACAGGATTGGATTGCCGGTTGTGCCCGACTGCTTAAACCTTCGGGGAGTTTTTATATTCTCATCGGTGACGAGTATGCAGCCGAGACGCGCATGTATCTCAAGCAGTTGGAGCGCGAGAAAAAACTGGTGATGCGCAACTGGATCATCTGGCATTACACCTTTGGGCAAAACTGCAAAATCAAATTCAACCGTTCGCATGCGCATCTGTTTTACTGTGTCGGTTCAGATATTTTCAACTGTAAAAATGTAACCAAGAATCCGCCGTTCACGTTCAACCGATTGGACATTGCGATCCCATCCGCAAGGCAGACGACCTACAACGACAAGCGTGCTAACAGTACCGGCAAGATGCCCGACGACACGTGGTATCTGCGACCGCAGAATGCCAAGGCTGACGATTTCTGCAAGTACTTCGGTCCTGATGAAGACACGTGGTATGAGCCGAGACTTTGTGGCACATTCAAGGAACGCCAGCAGTGGCATCCCTGCCAATTACCTGAGTCGTTACTCAGTCGGATTATCAAACTTTCAAGCAATGAAGGTGACCGGGTCTTCGATCCCTTTAGTGGAAGCGGCACAACATTGGCGGTGGCAAACAAACTCGGCCGTGACTGGTTGGGGTGTGAATTGAGCGAACAATACCGCGACAAGGCCTTAAACCGTATCACCCAATGCGATCAACCCCAAACCGATGTGAACAACGATCAGTCCGATACGTTGTTTGTTTCCCGGAAGTGATCAAGGGTCCAAACCGGAACCAAATTGGAATAGTTTAGGCATGAATCCGATAATAATTGATATAAAAGCTGGGATTTTGGCTTTAAGCGGGTAAAATAGCATGATGTGGGCGGGGGCCTACAGAACAGGCAAAAGGATTTTGCCACAGAGAAACGCAGGAGGCGATCTCATCAATATAGATTCATCCATACAACCTGCTTCGAACATGGGACCTGCTGGTGAATTTGCTTCAGCTGTTCAACGCTATGAAAAAGCGTATGCTCAGCAAGCTACAAGTCCGGTCGCGCCCAAAGAGGATGTTGTGGAGATCTCAAGCTTGGCGAAGTTGCTTAGTCGTGAAGATCAAGCTCAAGGGGTTCGCATGGCATTGGTGGAAAAGGCCAAAGCTGAAATTGCGTCCGGCTCGTATGACAATCCTCAGATGTTCAAGCAGAAACTGACTTGGTTTCAGAAGAAGAAGTAAAAGTATATGGAGACTATTTATGTAAAAATGGTTTTTTTGGACCTAATTCTTGGT
>MDTG01446294.1_pt1 | contig 10110 bp, 7 predicted proteins | sample 811421 | NCBI WGS metagenome assembly MDTG01 (sample SAMN05326645, study PRJNA326480) | marine metagenome | isolation source: seawater | place: Pacific Ocean: South East | collected 2011 | reverse complement strand
CACGTTAATAAAACTTCTGCCCCTGATCTAGTTTTTGAATTTCTACAAATTACTTTTGCAGCGTTTCTTTCAAGTAAAGTTTTTCCGATAAAAATTCCAAGACCTAGTCCTGACTTTGACTTATCTTGGTAAGACGAAGACTTAATATAAGGTTCACCAATTTTGTTTAAAACATCTTTCGAATAACCATTTCCATCATCCTCTATGGATATCTCAGTCAATTGATTATCACTTTTAATGGATATATATATTTTTTTTTTTGCAAATTTATTTGCGTTACCAATAAAATTTCTTATTCCATAAATGATCTCTATTAATTTAGTAATTTTAAACGAATTTGTGTCCTGACTGTTGTTTATTATAAATTCCTTATTTGAGATGTCTTCAAAGGATTTGATTATTTCTTTTACATATTCAGTCATTGAGCACTCTTGATCAATAAAATCATCTTCAACACCCGGATTCAAAGACAATCTTTTAAGGATCTGACTGCATCTTTCAACTTGGTTTACAAGTAATTCAAGGTCTTTTTGGAGTTCTTTTCTATCTTTAAATTGATCATGAAGATCTTGGGATATTATTTTTATAGTCGAAAGAGGTGTATTCAAAGAATGGGCAGCTGCTGCTGCTTGTCCTCCTAATGATACTAACTCATGTTCTTTTGCAATGAATTCCTCAATCTTGTTTAATGCTTCTTTTCTTAAATTTGACTCTCTTCCAAATAATATTGCAAAATAATTTAGAAAAATAAGAGCAATAATTAAAGATATAGATGTACCATAATAATAAAAGTCGTTAATAATTAACCTTTTGCCTGAAGGGTATATTAAATGTTTGTGGAAAAGAGTAAGTAAAATTATTGAAAATATTGTTATCAATATTAATGATAAACTTGTTTTAAATGACAGGTTAGAAGAAGAAAAAACACTAGGAATTATTAAAAAAATTGAAAAGGGATTTATAATTCCACCTGAGAAGTAAAGTATAAGACTTAATTGAATTATATCGATCAATAAAAAAGTAAAAGAAGCTCTATTAGAAAGAATATTTTTTTCATAAAAATAAATTAAAATTATGTTGGATACTACTCCTAAAATTATAACAGCATTTACAATTAAAATATCAAATTCAAAATCAAAAACATATTTTACGATATTTACAGTGAAAAATTGACCTAAGATTGCTATCCATCTAAGATAGATATAAGTAGTTTTATTTAAAGTATATATTTTCGAAACTGATATAGTTTCCATGCTTAAATATCTAAATTACTGATTTCTAAAGCATTAGAAATTATAAAATCTTTTCTAATAGACACATCATTTCCCATTAGAGTATGGATTATTTTTTGATCTCTTTTTTTATCATTAGAGTATTTGACTTGAAGCAAATTCCTTCTATCGGGATCCAATGTAGTATTCCAAAGTTCATCTGGGTTCATTTCACCTAGACCCTTAAATCTTTGAATATTCAATTTTGATTTCTCTTCGGATATTATTTTTTCAAATTCTTTAGACCCCTTTTTGAATTTCTTTGAATTCTTAGAATTACTTAAAATGAAACTTTCTAAACTTTTTTCATCTTTTATATAAATGCTTTTACCTGATTTATTAATTTTGAATAAAGGAGGTTGTGCTAAAAAAATATTTCCATTTTCTATAAGTTTATTGAACGGTTTATTATTAAAAAAAGTTAACAAAAGTGCTCTGATATGGGATCCATCAACATCTGCATCGGTCATAATAATTATTTTACCATATCTAAGATCATCTAAATTAATTTCCTCAGCTTTTGGATCTAAACCGAGTGCATTTATTAATGTGACAATTTCATTGGATGAAATCATTTTAGACAATGCTTTAGTCTTAGTATCATTTGTATTTCCGTTTCTTTTAGAATTTCCTTCCTCTACGTAAGTGTTTAAAATTTTTCCTCTTAAGGGTAATACAGCTTGAAACTCTCTGTTTCTTCCTTGTTTTGCTGAACCTCCAGCAGAATCTCCCTCTACTATAAATAATTCAGTACCCTCTTTTTTTGAATTTTGACAATCAGCAAGCTTTCCGGGTAAGCCTGTAAGCTCAAGAGCCCCTTTTCTTCTGACACTTTCACGTGCTTTTCTTGCAACATCTCTAGCTTGAGCTGCTTGAATAATTTTTAATAAAACAACTTTAATTATACTAGGATTTTGATCAAACCATATAGATAATTTCTCATTTATAAAATTCTCAACAATATTTCTAACTTCGGAGGAAACTAACTTATCTTTTGTTTGAGAAGAAAATTTTGGATCAGGCATCTTAATAGATAAAACAGCACAAAGACCCTCCTTAATGTCATCCCCAGTTATAGAAACTTGATTTTTTTTTAAAATATTATTTTCATTTACATATTTATTTAGAATTCTTGTAAGCGAACTTCTAAAACCCAAAAGATGTGTTCCTCCATCTTTTTGAAATATATTATTTGTATATGCAAGCATATCTTCTGAGTAACCTGAATTCCACTCTAATGAACATTCTATGTTAATGCCATTTTTATCACCCTCAAGATAAATTGGTTTTTTAAACAAATCATTTCCATTTTTATTTTTAAGTTTGTCTTTCTTCTCATTTAAAAAACACACAAATTCTATTATTCCTCCATCATATTTAAATTCTATCTTTTTCTCTTTTTTCAAAGTCTTATCTAAAACGATTAAATTAACCCCTTTATTTAGAAAAGCTAACTCACGCATTCTTTTTTGAATTATTGTGCTACTAAATATCGTAGATGAAAATATTTCCTTTGAGGGTAGAAAAGTAATTTTGGTACCACTATTTTTTGATTTTCCAATTTGTTTTAATGGAGCTTTAGGATTACCATTTTTAAACTCGACAAAATGTTTTTTTCCATCTCTTTCTATTTCAAGTTCTAGCTTTTCAGATAACGCATTGACAACTGAGACCCCAACTCCGTGTAATCCACCAGAAACTTTGTAAGAGTCATGGTCAAATTTCCCTCCAGCATGAAGTTGTGTCATTATTACTTCTGCAGCTGATTTTTTTTCAGTTTTATGGAAATCAACAGGTATCCCACGACCATCATCTGAAACTGCTATCGTTCCATCTTTATTTATCTCTACAGTTATATTTTTACAATAACCGGCCAGAGCCTCATCAATTGAATTATCGACAACCTCATAAACCATATGATGTAGACCAGTTCCATCATCAGTATCACCAATATACATTCCTGGTCTTTTCCTGACTGCATCAAGGCCTTTTAAAACTTTAATTGAGTCTGCTTTATAATTCGAATTTTGGTGTGTTTTGGTCATATTTTTATTTTTACGGAAAAAAATATCATATCATTTTTATAGATTGATATAAAACCTGGTTTAACCTCGTACTCAAATAAGTCTTAATATTATTGATTAATTTAACAACATTTTTTTTTTTTTACTTAAATTCTAAAAAGTCTCTTTTGAGCATCGTTAAAAGGCACTAGATGTAAGATTCGGGTGATAGTCCAAATCTCTGAAGGTAAAGAAATTAAAATTTGCCAACGAATTCCCTTTTTTTTGAATTTATTATGTATGTTTTTAAATAACTCATATATGATGATTTCTTAATAACAAATAGATGAATGAATTAGATAGAATTTTTTTAGAAAAATGGAAAAACAAGAAATTAAGGAATAAAAGTTTTATAAGTAAAAAAATTAATTTTTTAAAAGGTTTTTTAAAAAAATTATTTATTAGTAAAAAAAAGGGAATAACTAAAATTTCTTTTTCTGGCTGGGGTATGACTACAACATTCCCAAAGCCTCCATGGATAGACTCTAAAAGTAACGATGATCAGAATTTTAATGATTTTCACAATGAATTAAGTCAACTAGTCGATAAAAAAGAATTTTTTTTATCACAATTCTATTTACCAAATACAAATTATAAAAAAATCCTAGATGAACTAAAGTGGAGGAGCTATATAATATATAATAGTGCTCTTTTATCTATAAATTTCGCAAATAAAAAAAAATTTAATATTGTAGAATGTGGAGTATGTGATGGTTTAACAGTTTTTTTTGCATTGAAAGTCTATAAGTCAAACAATATTGATTTCAAAGGTTATCTATATGACTCATTTGATGAAATGAAAGAAGAATACTTAGATAAAAAAGACAAAAATCAATCAGGAAATTATGGTTATTTAAATATAGAACAAACAAAAAAAAATCTAAAAATGTTTGAAAAAGATATAATATTTTTTAAAGGTTATATACCAAATGTATTTCAAAATGGAGATCATCCTAACGAAATTTCTTGGCTACATGTGGACCTAAATTCATCTCAAACTACTTTAGAAACAATGGAATTTTTTTATCCAAGAATCGTAGACAAGGGTATAATAATTTTTGATGATTATGGAATGTTTGAAACTACCAAGAAAGTGGTCGATGATTTTCTAAAAGATAAGAGTGGACACTTCATAAGTTATCCAACCGGTCAAGGAATGTTTATTAAAAAATTAAACTAGATACTTTTTCAAAATATTAAATATTATCTTTTTCAATTAATTTTTTAAATTTAATAAAAGCCATTATTTTGGAAAGAAAATATGCAGCTCGATTGAGTCTTAAAATAACCAAACTCAACACCAGTTTTATTGAATAATTAAGAACCTTACTTTTTAGTTGTTTAAATAACTTTTCATGTTTTTTAATTTTGTAAAAATAATAAAGCTCATCAAAGGTAAAATTAAAGTGCCTTAAAAAAGTTTTTTTGATAGGATTCCGTACTTTAATTTGACCATGCGCATGGGTCGCTTTAGCATTTGATATTTGGATTACAGATTTTTTCCGGTCTCTTATTCTTCTACAAAGCTCATCGTCTAAAAAATAAAGAAAAAAATTTTCGTCATATAAACCTATTTCTAAGATATCTTGCCTTCTAAACAAAATTATTGATCCAAGCACAGTTTCAGAACATATATCTCCTTCAATTACAATCGGCTTTTTTTCTAATTTTTTTTCTGGAAAATTTCCTGTGTTCGTACATAAGTTTTCATATAAATCAAATAAGGTAGGTGTAACAATAAACGAGTTTTCATATTTCGTATGAGCATCTATGAGTTTTGATATATTTTTTTGATCAATTATCCCATCTGCTTGAAACATTAATATAAACTCTGTATCAGAAATTTTTATCGCTTGATTGGCTGCTTTTGCATAACCGCAATTTTTTTTATTTAAAATATATCTGTGAATTTTAAAATTTTTTTCAACTATTTTTTTTAGAGAGATGTTGTATGCGTTATCTACAATTATTATTTTAAAATCTTTTATCTTTTCCAAACATCGTAAAACTAATTGAACATTTTCTTCATAAAGTACAATTATTATAGTAATTTTCTTATTCGAAATATTCATTCTTTATTTTAACTTTTAATAATTCTAGGTTTCGTGACATGAGTAATAAATTTACCACCACCCATTAAAAATTTTTTTTCTTTTTTAAAAATTTCTTTTCTGAAATTCCATGCACCTAAAAAAACATAATCAGCATAATTTAGACTTTTTTTATCATAAGGCTTTATCAAAATGTGAGTGCCAGGCATAAATTTATTTACTTTATCAGGAGTTGTATCTAAAAAATAATCTATAGTTTCATCTTTAATATTACAATAATTCAAAACTGTACTGGCTTTAGCTGTTGCTCCATATCCTATAATCTTTTTTCTTCTTTTTTTTATATCCTCTAAAATTTTCTTTAATCCTTTTTTTGAATTTTCAACTTTTTTTCTAAATTTGATGAATGTAGAATATTTATGAAGTTTATATTTTATTTCTTCATTAAGTTGTTTTTTAACCCTCTCACTTATCTTAAATTTATTATTTGATTTTCTTTTTATGTAATATCTTAAGGACCCGCCATGAGTTTCAAGTTTCTCAATATCAAATACCTCTAATCCATGCTTCTTTATTACCTCATTAATCGAAATTAGAGAAAAAACATAAATATGTTCATTGTAAAATTGGTCATAAGACACATTTTTTAAGCACTCTAGAAGAGATGGATCTTCAATAATCAAAATACCTTGGTCGGACATAACATGACAAATTGAACTAAAGACTGAATTTAGATTATTTATGTGGCTTAGGGTATTTGCAGAATAAATCAAATCAATTTCTCTTTTGTTAATTGTTTTAATTTTACGAGCAAGTTTAATATTCCAAAAGTCAGTAAAAGTTTTATAGCCAAGTTTTTTAGTGATTTTCGCCACATTTTTGCATGGCTCAACACAAATTACTTTGTTTTTATTAAAGTTTTTGATTAATGAACCATCATTACTACCGATTTCTAAAATATAATTTGGTTTAAAAAAGACCCTCAGATATTTTGAAAGTTTCTTGAATGATAAAAGCATAGTTTTAGACATTGAAGATCTATAGGGGTAATTATCATCAAACATTTTTTTTGAAGGAACAGTATTTAAAATTGAAACTAATTTTGTTTTTGAATTAAACCCAACTTCCAAATGATAGAATAATTCTTTTTTCTTTTTAATTAGATCATCCCTTTTAAGATAATTGTTAGCAAGAGGTTGCATTCCTAAATCTAGAAACTTTTTAGTCATAAAATTCTTCTATCATAATTAATTATCATCGAAAATAACCAAAAAAAAAATTGGCGGAGAGAGTGGGATTCGAACCCACGAAAGAGTTTCCCCTAAACACGCTTTCCAAGCGTGCGCCTTAAACCACTCGGCCATCTCTCCAAATTTTTAATTCATCTTATCAATATTTAGTATAAAGAGAATATTATGTTTGATCAGGTTATAATAAAACTTTAATTTTGTCTTAAAGACAATAATAATAAAGTTATACCAACCTAATTTTCTTTTAAGCATTCCTGTACTATTTATATTTTTATGAGTATGTTCGTAAGTTACATTTGTAATGTTAAGTATGTCTAATAATTGCAACTGATTAGATGACAACGTGCCCTTTAATCCCTTTCTAAGATTTGCAATCATATCTTGCTTTCCTGGCTTTATTTGAATTTTCAAATTACCAATTAATTCATATTCTGAAAATAAAGATCCATTGTAAGGATCGTCTTTTAAAAAGATTTTTTTCATTATTAAAGTGGACAAACTATTTGCAATGACGTTTACTTTATTACTTTTAATTTTTAATTTATCAATTAATATTTTACATTCATTCTTGGTTATAGGTCCAAATTGAACAACAGATGAAATAAAATATTTAGGAAGCTTCCCTATTAAAATTTTATTAATTTCGAAATACGATTTATGGAATTCAGTGAAAGTACCAAATTTTTTTGAAAAGTCTCCTTTGAAGAATTTTATTTTTTTTGTTATGATTGTATCAGCATCCCACAAAACTAATCCTTTATTACTTATTTTAAAAAAATAAAAAGTAAATGAAAGTTTCAATACTTGTTGGTAGTACCAAGAAAGTCTTTTTTTGAACAAAGACTTAAATCTATATTTTTTTGACAATCGATTAAATATTTTTTGAAATTTTAAGAAAGATATTATTTGATCTTCACTAATTATACAAAATTCATTATATTTGAGTTTTTTTTTAAAAAGCCTTAAATCTCTTTTGGGACAAATTATTAAAATATTTAAATATTTGTAAAACGATTTAAATTTTTTGTAGTTCTCAAGTATTATCGGAATATTACCTTTAAGAGACACCTGGCATATATTTAATCTTTCATCACTAAATTTTATCTTATCTAGCCTCATAAAAGATGTGTCTCTGAAAATATCCAGGGCCATTCGATAACTTTTGAATATTTTCTAAACCAAAATGGCATATATCTTTCAGCAAGAAATGCATATAATCTTGTCTGATCATAACCTTTTAGACTTTCTAACCCAAAAATTTTTTCACAATCAAACAACCATTCAAACTGATCTTGAAAAAAATTACTCAAATTTTTTTTTTTTGAAATAAACATAATATGTGGATTGTATGTGGTATTTTTTTCTACAAATTCTGTAAAGTCAGTTTTATCTTTTTTGTTCATTACGCTTATTGCTTTTTCCAACACACCATATCCATGATGAAGATCAAACTGGGTTTTTATATTTATACGACTATGGTCAAATAATAGAGTTGGTTTTTTAATTATATTCCTCCAACCTCTTTTTAAAAGCTTTGATAATTTTGTTCCAAGAGGAATAGGGTCGCAAAGGACCGTTTCATATTTTTCCCACTCTTTTGGTACGCTTTTCAATATTATATTTGAAATATCATCACCTTTTGTAAGACTTCTTGAATTAAGCCAAAACCTTCTCTTTTGACAGAATCCTATCCAATCATTTTTATTACTGTTTTGTAATTGGTTCTTCCAAAACCAGTAATGAAACGTTAATTCAGAGTAATTTTGTTCTTTATAAAATATATTATCCTTAAAATCACATTTTAAATATTTATCTGAGAACTTTTTTTTACCTACCGCTGCTAACTTATAGTTGCTTTCCTCTAAAAAAGGGATGTCTTTATCAGTAACACAATAAATTTCTAAATTTGACATGAAATTAATCTAATTTAATTTATAAATTAAATCATGTTTTTTTATAGAAAAAAATTGCAATTAATCTATAAATTTTTAGTCTCTTTATTATTCAAGATAATCTACGGAAATATCATTTTTTCAAATAAAAATGATAATGATGTAAAGTTTACTGAGATAAATAAAGGTAATCATAAATATAAGTTTGTTGAAGTTATCAATGGCAGAATATTCACGGATTATGTGGAACATGTTGCAATAATTAATAAAAACCAAATTTTAAATCATGTATCTTACCAACAAATTAAAGGTGAGTTCAAAGATCCTATTTCAAATGTTGTAATAAAAAAAGGAACTCCAAAACTTAAAAAAAAAATCAGGGGAAAAGTTTTTTCCCTAATCCAAGGTGCTAGTGGAAACAATAATTATTTTCATTGGATGTTTGACGTTCTACCAAGACTATTAATGATAGAAAAAATTTGTAATATAAATGATATTGATTACTTTTATTCTCCACAAATAAAATCATGGCAACTATCTACCCTTTCCGTTTTTAATATTTTTGAAGGAAGGTTAATAAATAGCAATCGTTATAGACATATTAACGCTGATAGAATTTTAGCGGTCTCTCATCCTTGGTACAACAAAGGCAGAATTCTAAATGAGGCCAAAAAATTACCAACTTGGATAATAAATGAAATGGGATTAAAATTCGAAAAACATGGAAAAAAATTTGAATGTAACGATAAAATTTTTATTGATAGGAGAGAGTCGCACTATAATCATTGTCAAATTATAAATGATGAAGAAGTTAAGAATTATTTAAGGAAAAAAGGTTTTACAATATATAGAGTAGGTGAACTTAATTTTTTTGAGCAAATATATCTTTTTCAAAATGCTAAGATAATTATTGGTGCTCATGGAGCAGCTTTTGCAAACTTAATTTTTTGTAAACCAAATACTAAGGTTTTAGATATCATTCCAGAAAATCATCCTAATACAGTAGACGAGACAATTGCAAAGTTTAAAAATTTAGATTTTAAATTTATAAAAACTAAAGAATTATCAATTGAAAAAAAGACTAATGGAGATATATTTTTGCCTGTTGAGGTAATTGATAGTTTTTTGTAACTAATCAATCCATTCTTTATAATTAGAAATATTGTCTAGAAGGTAATTGGGAAAAGAATTATCAATAGAAATTTTTTTATACTTATGATTTCTTCCAATAATATCCTTTTTTTCGGAAATCATTTTATTAATTGAGTCTAAAGATAGATATTTTTCTTCAATTTTTTCATTAAAGGTTATTGGATCATTTGTTTCGCACAAGTTTTTGTATTTATATAGCAATTGTTCTGGTTTTTTTAAATTGCAAAAGTGCCAACCGCCTTCATCAATTATATTGCTTAACCTTAACTTATCTAATCTCCAAAAAGGCCTTTTTTTAAACTTAAGGTCTCTCAACCACTGAGGAGATTTAAGATATTTTTTTACGCAAATTCTACTACCAAACCAAAATGGTTCATTTTCACTTTGAAGATTAAATTTATAATAAAAATGATTTTGTTTAAAAACAGCAT
>MDTG01363814.1_pt1 | contig 10110 bp, 9 predicted proteins | sample 811421 | NCBI WGS metagenome assembly MDTG01 (sample SAMN05326645, study PRJNA326480) | marine metagenome | isolation source: seawater | place: Pacific Ocean: South East | collected 2011 | reverse complement strand
CGGCCGCGGCGGACGCCGCGGCAACGGTCAGGACGGACGGCGGTCGGCGAAGTCCCGGGAGGACGAAGGCGCCACCGAGGCCCGCCGCGGGCGCGGGCGCCGGCGTCCCGAGGAGGCGGAGGCCGAGCGCGAGTCCGCGGACAACCGCGACGACGCGGGCGGGCGCCCCGACGCCGGCGGCCGTGCCGACCAGAGTGACGACGGTGACCGTTCCTCCCAGGGCCGTTCCCGCCGACGCCGCGGACGGCGCGGGCGCGGTGGCGGCGGCGGCGACTCCGCCGCCGGCGAGAAGCGCAGCGAAGGACGCAGCGACACCCAGGACGACAGCCGCGGCGAACGGCGCGACGACGCCGAGCGGCAGTCCGGCGGCAAGCCCGACGACCTGCCGAAATCCGACGCGGAGATCATTCCGCTGGAGGACCGCCGGCCATCGGCCGAGGCGCTGGCCGCGAGCAAGCGCATGCCGAAACGCGACCGCAGCACCCTGCAGGACGACCGCGGACCGGCTCGACCCCGACCGGCCCCCGCCGCAGCTCGCGCGGACGCCGCGGCAGACGCCACGGCAGAAACGGAGGCGCAGCCGGGCGCTGCCGGCGACACGCCGGCAGCGAGCGAGGCTGCGGCAGACGCGGCGGCCACGGCACGCGGGGCATCCGACACCGGCATGACTTCGGCAGCCACCGATGCGGCCGTCGGAGCCGCCGGCGAATCGACCGCGGAGACCGATCCCACGACGGAGGCTTCCGAAGCCGGCACCGACGCCCCGGCCGTGCGGCCGGCGCCGTCAGCGGAGGCGGAGGCGCCCGCGGCCGAGCCGGCCGCAGACGCCGAGCCGGCCGAGGACCAGCCGGCGCCCGGCGCTGCCGCTGTCGACACGGGGTCCGCGGACTCCGGGCTGGAAGAGCAGCCGGAGCCGGCCGAGGACGAGACCGCCACGGCCTCGTCGGAGCCCAAGCGGGCCTACAACGATCCGCGTGAGGTGCGTCGCCGTCAGCGCGAGGCAGCGCTCAAGGCGGAAGGCGTGGTGTCGGGCAGCGGCGATCAGTCCTGACCGATCACCCGGGGTTCGAGCTCCAGCTCGACCCCGAACCGCCGGTGAACGTCGGCGCGGACCTGCTCGGCCAGTCCGAGTATGTCCCGCGCCCGCGCCGCCCCGGTATTGACGAGTACCAGCGGCTGCCTGCTCCAGACGGCCGCCGGACCGGCGCTGCGTCCCTTCCACCCACATCGATCGATGAGCTGGGCCGCGGACAGCTTGGCCGCGCCGCCCTCCCCGGCACGGACCGTGAGGTCATGGGCGGCCGCCAGCCGGCGTCCCACGTCGGCCGGGACCACCGGATTCTTGAAGAAACTGCCGGCATTGCCGGTCCACCGCGGGTCCGGCAGCTTGCGCCGGCGGACCCTGATCACCGCCTCGGCGACCTGCACCGGTGACGGCGCCTGCCAGCCCAGGCGTTCCAGCTCGAGCAGCAGGTCCGGATAGTCGATCACCGGCGCAGGACGGCGGGACAGCGCCAGGGTCACCTCGACGATGATCCAGCGCCCCTGCTCACCGGACTTGAACACGCTGTCCCGGTAGCCGAACCGGCAGTCGGCGCGGTCGAAGGTCCGCAGCGAGCCGCTGTCGACGTCCATGGCCCGCAACGACACGAACCGGTCCGACAGCTCCACGCCGTACGCACCGATGTTCTGGATCGGCGCCGCGCCCACGGCTCCGGGAATGAGCGCCAGGTTCTCGAGCCCGTACAAACCCCGTCCGAGAGTGCGCCGGACCAGATCGTGCCAGCGCTCCCCGGCGGCCGCGGTGACCAGCACCGAGTCGCCGCTGGGGGTTTCGCTGACGCCCCGGGTACGCATCAGACAGACCAGCCCCGGGATGCGATCGCGCAGCACCACGTTGCTGCCGCCGCCCAGCACGGTCAGCGGCTGGCCGGCCGCCCGGGCCGCCTCCGCCGCCGCCGCCAGCGCCGCCGTGTCGGTGATCACCCGCACGACGTCGGCCCGGGACGGCAGACCCAGGGTGTTGGCCCCCGACAGGTCGACGGGCGGCGCGATCACGTCCCCGTGACCTGGCGGAAGGTCAGGTTGATCCGCTCCCCGACCGGTCTGCGGGTGGGGGGCAGACGGTGCGGACAGCGCCCGTCCAGCACCAGCAGCGAGCCGGCCTCGAGATCGTACCGCCGGGACCGGGTTTCGCCGCCGGCCCGCACGAGGAACCGCCGGGTGGCGCCCAGGCTGACCGACGCCACCCGGTGGCCATGGCCCCGCTCGTCGTCGGTATGCCAGCCCATGTGGTCGTCGCCGTCGCGATAGCGGTTCAGCAGCACGAAGTTGAAGGTCGGGCCCAGAACGGCCGTCAGGCGATCACGGACCTCGGCGAGACGCGCCGGCCAGCCCGTGGTGTGATGATCCCGGCCCGCATAGCGGTAGTTCAGCCCGGGATCGCCATACCAGGCGATCAGCCTGGGCACACGCACCCGCCGCCCGTAGAGATGCAGCCACTCCTCCCGCCAGCAGACGGTCTCGAGCAGCTCGCGGCACAGCCGTTCGGAAACGTCGAGGGGCAGGAACCCCCTCCGGTAGCAGCAGGGTTCAGCGGGCATCGGCGACGAGGCGGCGGACGCGCTCGAGATCCTCGGCGGTATCCACGCCGCCCGGCACCGCGGCGGCTGCCGGAGCGATGCGGATGCCGATGCCGGCCTCGACGAGTCGGAGCTGCTCGAGGGATTCGGCGCGTTCCAGGGTGCCGACCGGCAGCGCCACGAAGCGCGCCAGCGCGGCGAGGCGATAGCCGTAGATGCCGATGTGACGCCACCACGGCGTACCCGCGGGCAGCGGTCCCTGGCGCATGCCGTCGCCGAACGCGTCGCGGGCGTAGGGGATCGGGGCCCTGGAAAAGTAGCGCGCGAAGCCGTCGGCGCCCGCGACCACCTTGACCACGTTGGGATCGAACACCGCGGCCCTGTCGACGATGGGTTCACACAGCGTCGCCACGGCGACCAGCGGGTCGTCGTCGAGAAGCCCCGCCACCTGGGCGATCACTTCCGGGGGAATCAGCGGTTCGTCGCCCTGCACGTTGACGACCACCGTGTCCTGGGGCCATTCCCGGGCGGTGGCAACCTCCATGACGCGGTCCGAGCCGGAAGCGTGATCCGCCCGGGTCATCTGCACGTCGCAGCCCGCCTGCTCGGCCGCCGCGCGCACCCGGTCGTCGTCGGTGGCGATGACCACCTCCGCCGCGCCGGAGCGCAGCGCCCGCCGCACCACGTGCACCACCATCGGCACCCCGTCGATGTCCGCCAGCGGCTTGCCGGGCAGGCGCGACGACCCGAAACGCGCCGGGACCACGACCTTGAAGTCACTCATGATGGAGAATTCCGTGCTTGCGCAGTACCGCCATGATCCGGTCGGCGGCGGCCGCGGGCAACGACACGTCGACCTCCAGCCACCAGACCTCGGCTTCCAGGGACAGCCGGCGCAGCTTCACGGCATCCTTTTCGGTGACCACGACGGCGCGATCGTCGTCGAACACCACCTCGGAGCCGTCGTAGCCATGGTGATCCGGATAGGCGTACACCTCCGCATGGACGCCGGCTCGAGCGAGGGTCGCCGCGAACCGCGCCGGATTGCCGATACCGGCCACGGCGTGCACCGACGGGAACCGCCGGGCGAAAGCGGCCGGCTCCAGCGGCGCGCCGCCGCCGAGCGGGTGAAAACGCACCGGCTGCACGTCCATGCGGACGGCCTCGGGATAGCCTTCTGCAGGGCCGCCGTTGACCACGACCACGTCGACCTGAGCCAGCCGGTCCGGCGGTTCCCGGAGCGGGCCCGCCGGCAGGCAACGGCCGTTGCCCAACCCGCGCTCGCCGTCGACGACGGCGATCTCCACGTCCCTGGCGAGCGCGTAGTGCTGCAGGCCGTCGTCGCTGACGACGATGTCGCAGTCCGACTCCGCGAGCAGGTGGGCGACCGCGGCCGGCCGGTCCGCGCAGACCACGACCGGCGCGCCGCTGCGCGCCGCGAGCAGCGGCGCCTCGTCGCCGACCAGCTCCGGATCGGCGTCGGCCGTCACCGTCACGGGCTGACGGTTGCCGCGCCCGCCGTAGCCGCGGGACACGATGCCGGGCCGGAAGCCCTGATCCGCGAGCCAGCGGCTCAGCCAGACCACCAGCGGCGTCTTGCCGGTGCCGCCCACGGCCACGTTCCCCACCACGACGACCGGCACCGGCGCCCGCCAGGATTTCCGTCTGCCGGTGAGGTAGGCATGGCGCCGGCGCACCGCCGCGCGCCGATAGAGCCAGGACAGCGGCCGCAGCAGGCGCAGCCAGCCGGCGTCCGAGTACCACCCCGCGGTCAGCGGGGAGAGCCGCTCGACCAGGGTGCCTGCGGCGCCGGCCCCCTGGCGGGTGGCCGGTACGGCGGGGACGCGGGGTTCGGCCCGCTTCGCGCCGTCCTCGAACTGGGCGTCGTAGAGCGCCGCGTAGGCGCCCCCACCGGCGAGCAGGGACGCGTGAGTGCCGGACTCGACGATGCGCCCGTCCTCCATCACCAGGATCAGATCGGCGTTCTCGATGGTGGACAGGCGGTGCGCGATGACGATGGTGGTGCGACCACGCATCACTTCTTCCAGCGCCGCCTGGATGTGCCGCTCGGATTCGTTGTCCAGCGCAGACGTGGCCTCGTCGAGGATCAGGATCGGCGCGTCCTTGAGCAGCGCCCGGGCGATCGCCACCCGCTGGCGCTGGCCGCCGGACAGCAGCACGCCGTTGTCGCCCACCACGGTCTGCAGGCCCTCGGGCAGTTCGTCGGTGAACGCGTCGGCATGGGACCGCACCACCGCATCGCGGATCGCCTGGGGGCTGGCGTCCGCCAGCGCTCCGTAGGCGATGTTGCGCTCCAGCGTGTCGTTGAACAGGGTCACCTGCTGCGTCACCAGCGCGATCTGCCGGCGCAGCGACGCCAGCCGGTAGGCGTGCAGCGGCTGACCGTCGAGCAGGATCTCCCCCGCCGTGGGCTCGTAGAAGCGCGGAATCAGGCTGGCCAGCGTGGACTTGCCGCTGCCGGACCGCCCCACCAGGGCCACCGTCTGGCCCGGCTCGATGGTCAGGTCGATGTCCTTGAGCACCGGCAGGTTGCCGCCGGCGCCGCTCTGGCCGTTGCCGCCCGGCGCCGATTCGTAGGCGAAGCTCAGCCCGCGGAACTCGAGCCGGCCTTCGACCCGATCCACGTCGATGGTGCCGTCGTCCGGCTCGAGCGGCTGATCCATCTGGCCGAAGATGTCCTCGGCCGCCGCCAGGCCCCGCTGCAGGCGGGCATTGACCTCGGACAGCTTGCGGATGGGATTCGCCAGCATGGCCGCGAGCCCCAGGAAGGTGACGATCTGGCCGGTGGTGAGGCCGCCGCCGATATCCGGCTGGAACAGCAGCGCGATCAGCAGCGCCAGCGCGCAGACCACGAACACCTGCACTACCTGGGTGCTCGTCACCTTGGTGGCCACCATCTTGAGATTCTGCCGCCGGTTGTACCGGCTGGAGCGATGGAAGCGCTCCTGCTCGTAGCGCTCGCCGCCGAAGATCCGCACCACCCGGTAGCCCGACACGGCCTCGGAGGCGACGTGGGTGACGTCGCCCATGGAATTCTGGATGCGCCGGCTGATGCGCCGGAACCGCCGGCTGGCATGCACCACGACCAGCGCCACCAGCGGCGCCGTGGCGATGAAGATCACCGTCAGCTTCCAGCTCAGAAACAGCATGTAGCCGAGGTAGACGATCACCTTCCCGCCGTCCTGGATGATGGACTTGAGCGCGTCCGTGCCGGTGTCGCGGAGCTGGGCCACGTTGTAGGTCAGGCGCGACACCAGATGCCCCTGGGAGCTCGCGTCGAAGTAGGTGCTGGGCATCTGCAGAAGCTGATCGAATAGCTGAGTGCGGACGTTGTGCACCACGCCGAAGGAGATCTGACTCAGCAGCAGCTCGCCGGAGACCTCGCCGATCGCCCGGGCGAGGGCCGCGGCCAGCATCAGCATGGGGATGCCGTAGACGGCCCGCTCGGCGGTCTGGTCCCAGGAGTCGATGAGATCGCCGAACAGCTTGACGAAAAACGCCTCCGAGGCGCTGCCGACCAGGAAGCCCAGCACCGACAGGAGAAACAGCGGCCAGTAGGGCCGCACGTAGCCGAGCAGGCGCCGGTAGGTGCGCCAGTCCCCGCCCCGGCGCGGCCGGCCAGGAGCCTCGGGCGTCTCCAGCGGCATCGGCGACGCGCTCACCGGCGGGCTACTCTTCGGCTTCCGGCTGGCGGGTGGTGATGCTGATGCGCGACAGCCCGACCCGGCCCGCCGCGTCCATGGCCCGGACCACGGCGGCGTGGGCCGCGTTGGCGTCCGCGGTGATGATCACGCGGGAGTCCGGATCCCGGTCGGCCAGCCGCTCCCGCAGGGCACGGACCAGGGTGTCCATCTCGTTGTTCACCAGCAGGCTCTCGTTGACGGCGTAGTCGCCGCGGCGGTCCACCGTGATCTCGATGACGTCGTCCTCGATCTCCTGCAGCTCGCCGCTCGCCTCAGGCAGATCGATCTTGAGCTGGGTCTCACGAATGAACGTGGTGGACACCATGAAGAAGATGAGCAGCAGGAACACCACGTCGATCAGCGGCGTCAGATCGACGCCGACCTCGTCCCGCCGCTGTCGTCGGAAGTTCATAGCCGGGGCTCTTCCTCCGGGCCGCCCTGGATCATCTCCACCAGCTTCACCGCCTCCTGCTCCATGATGACCATGAGTTCGTCCACGCGGCGCAGGAAGAAGCGGTGGAACATGATGGCCGGAATCGCCACGGACAGCCCCGCCGCCGTGGTGATCAACGCCTGGGAGATGCCACCGGCCAGCACGTTGGCGTTGCCCGCCCCTTCGAGCATCAGGGCGGTGAACACCTTGATCATGCCGACCACGGTGCCCAGCAGGCCGAGCAGCGGCGAGATCGACGCGATCACGCCCAGCGAGGTGAGATAGCGCTCGAGATCGTGGCTCACCTGACCGGCGACCTCCTCCATGGCTTCCTTCATGACCTCCCGGCCCCGGCGCGTGTTGGCGACGCCGGCGGCGAGCACCTGGCCGAGCGGACTGGAGGCCCGCAGGTCACGCAGACGCTGGGAGTCCATCTCGTTGTTCTTGAGGGCGCCCCAGACCTGGGCCAGCAGATTCTTCGGCGTGATGCGGGCCCGCTGCAGGGTCCACAGCCGCTCGACGCTGATGGCCGCGGCGACGATGCTGCACAGCAGGATGGGCACCATGAGCCAGCCGCCGGATTGAACGATCTCCAACATGTTCCGGACTACCTCGTTGCGAATTCCTGATGGGGTGGCCCCGGGGCCACGCGGTGCGCGCGCCGCATGCTACCAGGCGCAGCCCCGGGCGGTGATCGGCCAGACCTCGGTCACCAGCCCGTCACGGCACACCCAGTACCAATCGTAGAGGTTCACGGTGGGATCGCAATGCGGCGTGACGAACCGGGCGCGGCGTCCCAGCAGCGGCTCCTGGGTGGGCGCCCGGAGCAGCAGCACGCCGTGCTCGTCGCCGGCGAACCGGAACTCGGTGTCCGGAACGTCCAGGGGTTCCGGGTTCACCGAGTCCGACGCGAAGGACTTGTATCCGGCGTCGACGGTGACGGCCGCGCCGGTGGGCTGGCTGATGGCCGTCGCCAGCACCGTCAGCGACACCTCGAAATCGTCGAACCACTCTCCCTCGCGCCCGCCGATCAGGCGGTACTCCTGATCCATGAACACGTAGCTGCCGACCTGCAGGTCGGTGATCACCGGCACCGCGCAGTCGATGTCGTAGGTGCCGGTTCCGCCGCCCGTGACGATGCCGGGCGCCAGCCCGGCGTCAGTGAGCCGGCCGACGATGCCGGTCACGCGCTCCCACAGCTTCAGGCTCCGGTCGCGCCGCTCGCCGTGGCCTTTGACGTGCATGACGTGACCGGCGTAGTGCTGCACCCCGCGATACGCGAGGCCGGGGGTGGCGGCCGCCCGCTCGGCCAGCCTCAGAATCGCGTCCCCGTCCCGGTTGCCGGTGCGGCCCATCGCGACGTCCACGTCCACCACCACGCCGAGCTCGCCGGCGCCGCCCGCCGCGGCCGCGCTCAACACGTCCAGCCCGAGCTCGCTGTCCACCACCACGTCGAGCTGCCCGGCCTCCGCCGCCAGCGCTGCGAGCAGGGAGGCCCGGTCCGCCGACACCACCGGCGAGGTGACCAGCACCCGCGGGATGCCCGCGTACACCATGGCCGCGGCCTCGGAGACCTTGGCCGTGCAGATGCCGGCCGCGCCGGCCGCGATCTGCAGCCGGGCGAGCTCGGGGCACTTGTGGGTCTTGGCATGGGGACGGAAGCCCTTGCCGTGACTGCCGAGAAAGTCGGCCATACGCACCAGATTGCGGTCCAGAGCGTCGGCATCGAGCACCAGGGCCGGCGTCGGCAGCTCCGCCAGCGGCACGGGACGGTCGAGCGGTTCGGGAGCCGCCGGCCGGGCCCGGAGTCGTTCGAGGGCAGCGGCGAGCGGGCCGGACGCCCTCATCAGCCCTCCCGGTCCCGGAGTTGCTCGAAGCAGTAGTTGGTGGCGGCGACGTATCCCGCCACGGAGCCGCAGTCGAACCGGCGGCCCTCGAACTTGTACGCCATGACGCAACCGGCCCTGGCCTGGTTGAGGAGCGCGTCGGTGATCTGCAGCTCGCCGTTCTTGCCGGGCTCGGTGGCTTCGAGGATCTCGAAGATGTCGGGCGTCAGAATGTAGCGCCCGATGATGGCCAGGTTGCTCGGCGCGTCTTCCGGCGCCGGTTTCTCCACCATGTCCGTGACCCGGAACAGGCGTTCGCTGATCGCCTCGCCGGCGATGACGCCGTAGGCATGGGTCTGGTCCTTCGGCACCTCCTCGATGGCGACGATGCTGCAGCGGAACTGCTTGTAGAGGCTGACCATCTGATGCAGCACGCCCTGGCGGCTGCCGAAGCACAGGTCGTCCGCGAGCACGACGCCGAACGGTTCGTCGCCGATCAGCGTGCGGCCCTTGAGGATCGCGTCGCCGAGGCCTTTCATCTCGATCTGACGGGTGTAGGAGAAGGTGCAGGTCTCGATCAGCGAGCGGATGCCGTCGAGCGCCTTCTCCTTGCCGGTGCCGGCGATCTGATGCTCCAGCTCGTAGCTGACGTCGAAGTGATCCTCGATGGCGCGCTTGCCCCGGCCGGTGACGAAGCCGATGTCGGTGAGCCCGGCTTCCACGGCCTCCTCGACGCCGTACTGCACCAGCGGCTTGTCGAGCACGGGGAGGATTTCCTTGGGCATGGCCTTGGTGGCCGGGAGAAACCGGGTGCCGTAGCCGGCCACCGGGAAGAGGCATTTCTTGATCATGAAGTCCGTGTCCTTGCGAGGCGTGCCATCAGCCGGCCATGGTAGCGGCCCGGCGACTGCAAACCCGTGAAAGCTTCACAGATCGGCCAGAAACTTTCCACTGGTGCACGGCTGCTGGCTGGCGGCTGCTGCCTGGCAATGGAACGGAGACCGCCTGTCGGGCCGACGTCCGCCAAACCGGCTGGGGCGCCGGCTCTCTATTCTGACCCTACTCCGGCGGCTATTCCGGCGACCCGTGCAGCTCGAATGGCGCCTCGTGCTGATGCTTTGGCGCGTCGTGGGGTTACTTCGGCGCGTCGCCCGACTCGGCGAGCAGGGCCCGCAGGTGACGACAGATGGCGATGCCGGCCCGGGTCTCCTCGGCGGAGCGCTCGGGATATCGCCACATCCCCCGGGACAGCCGCCAGGCCGCCCGCAGGTGCCGCTCGCCGTCACTCGACACGGCCGCCCGCGCGGCCGCCGGCGTGGCCATCGACCGCGCGGCCTGCCGAGGCTCCGCCCGGCCGGCAGCCGCCGGGTCGAGATCCGCGAAGAGAGGCAGTGTCCGGTTGACAGACTCGCTCATGATGACTCGTCCGAAGACTGTTTACCCCGTTATCCCGTTATCCCGTTATCCCGTTATCCCGCTTCCGTTCGATCTCTCGATCTCTCGATCTCTCGATCTCTCGATCTCTCGATCTCTCGATCTCTCGATCTCTCGATCTCTCGATCTCT
>MDTG01215445.1_pt1 | contig 10110 bp, 8 predicted proteins | sample 811421 | NCBI WGS metagenome assembly MDTG01 (sample SAMN05326645, study PRJNA326480) | marine metagenome | isolation source: seawater | place: Pacific Ocean: South East | collected 2011 | reverse complement strand
TTTAATTTTAAGACTTAAATCTTCCAAAACAAATGAATCACCAGATTCATATTTAAAACTGACATTATTTAAATTCAAATCATTTTTAAAATCAAAATGTCTAGTGCTTTTTAAGGATTGTGCAGGTGTGTCGCCTTCGTTTAAAGAATTCTTAATGGAATTTACACTTGATGAATAGTACTTTATATTTTGCAAAGAAGCTAAAACCTTATTTACCGATGGTAATGTCTTAAGTAGTGCAGCGACCATTAAACCTAGAATTGAAATAAGATCACTTAGTGGCTGATTTAAGCTAACCATAAAAAATAGAAAAACTATAATACCTAATATACTCACGAATTCAAGAAAATATCTAGGGAGTGTGTTAAGTGTTTGAACATTTGCATTTAAAGATGAAACAATCTGCTTATGATTTTTAAATTTATTTATAAAATAGTTTGATGCGTTATAGATAATTATTTCTTTGAAAGCTCTTAAACCCTCAATTACATCTAAATTTATTTTTTCTTCATAAGCATCTCTTTTGTTACCCCACTTTAGAATTTTTATTTTAGTCAGTCTGAAAAATATTATTGACAACATTGTTAATGATGATATAGCAATAATAATAGAGAAGGGATCGATGAATATTACTGTTAATACAATAGATAATATTATAGCTATTTCTACTATTATAGTAATATGTGATGAACAATAAACTATAAAATGATTCGTGTCAGTATTTATCTTTTTTTGCATCAAAGCAGAATTTTGCTTTCTAAAGTTTTCCTGCTGTCTGTTAAGAAAGTTTGAAAACAATTTAACAGAAAGATGAGTGTTTACATCATTTAATATTTTTAGCTGTTTGTAATTTAATAAGATCAAAAGCAATGTCTTTAAAACATTTGCTAGAAGAGTAAATCCAAGAAGTATATAAAAAAATTGATCTTTCTCTATTTGAAGTTGGACAAGTGCCTTTGAAACTGTTGGGTCATTTAAAAAGTCAGGATCAGAAATTATTCTTAAAAGTGGCAATAAAAGTCCTATCCCAATAATTTCAAAAAACATTCCAAAAACTAATAACACAGAAAGTATAAGAAGTTTTTTTGAAAAACTTTTACCAATTATAGAATAGATTGTTTTTAAATTATTCAAGTTTTCTCTAATTAATGTCTAAATAATTATTAATCTCTTAAGCCTGTCCCCATCACATTATGATTCAATTTCCATCCATCACTCAAAGACCAAAGGTGGGGAGACCTGAAGCGGTCTGTTAAGTCATTTATAAAATACTCGGGATCTATTTCTAAATATTCCATAATATCTTTAAAATATTTATCTGGAAATTCTCCGTCAAATTTATTAACCAGCGCAACCCCCTCTTCTCTTGTTATATGCTTATTTCTTATTTCTTGTGATGCATCATATGTTGCCCTACCTATACCAAATTTTATGTAGGTAGTATAATAGTGTAAATCATCAATTTTGTCGTCAATACTACTGTATTTACTGTACGTACCCTGTGTTCTAAATGGTCTGGCCTTAAACCCTGTGTTTTCAACTGCATAGTAATAAACTTCTTGCGGAATCCAATTTAAATAGTAACCTAAATAATGAACTTCAATTTTTGAATTAGTAATTAAATCAACAGATGGAGGCATAAATAAATTTAAATTTTGATCTGTTAATCCATGTTGCTCTTTTAACTCTTTTACACTAACTCCTGCCAAGTAAATCTTATCCATATCTTTTGATGAGAAAATTGACTTTGACCTTAAGGAAGAATTATTGTCTGCGATAGGATTCCCATATTCTGCCTCATTCTCTCCATAAAAAACTAAAGGAATGTTCATCTGTGCTGCAACTTTTGGAGCAAGATTTTTTTGACCATAAAAAAAGGTTTGAAAGGGATGAAAAATATTTTCAATAGCAAGCTTAGTTAAAACTTTCATTGTCTGTCCATTTGGTTTAAATGTAACATTATCAAAACCTCCAATATCTAGCCAATTTTTCCAATTCTGATATCCATAATCAGTATATAGAATAGGAGGCCATGTGTAAGTAAGAGGATTCATCCCATATTTATATTTTAAAATATGTGCCTGATAGGCACTATCCTTTCCTCCACTTCCAGGTACAAGACAATCATATGATCCATCATTTCGTCTGTACTTATCTAGTAATTGTATCAATTGATCCTCTCTGCTTTTCCAATCAATTGATTCTTTTTTTACTGCATTTTGACAAGCATCACATACTCCATTATCATTGAAAGCCATTGTTTTCTTTTTTGTATTTATATTATGCTTGAACTCAACTGCAGATGTAGGTCGTTGATTAGATATTACACATTTTTTACAAAAAAATACATCTTCAGGTAATCCGTAATAAGTTTTTTTTCTCATATTTAATTTATCATTTTTGCAAAGTTTTCATAAACCAGGAGTCCATACTTAGCACTTTTTTCAGGGTGAAACTGAACTCCAATAACACTTCCTGATTGAACAGCTGATACATATTCAAATTCACCATATACTGTTTTACTTAAAATTTGACTTTCATTTTTTGGCATGCAATAATAAGAGTGAACAAAATACATAAATGTATTGTTAGGGATATTCTGGAATATGGTATTTTTCCAACTTGTCTTATCGCTGTGTTTTATTGAATTCCATTGAATCTGAGGAATTTTTAATGGTTTTTTCCCTATGCTATTAAAACCAAGTATATCACCTTGAATTATATTTAACCCATTATTGTATCCAAACTCAGAACTTCCACTAAACAATAACTGCATTCCTAAGCAAACTCCTAAAAAAGGGCGTTCAGAATTTGCTACTTCAATTAATGTATTAACCAAATTTAATTTTTTTAATTTCTCCATTGCTACCCCAAACGCTCCAACACCTGGAAGAATTATGGCATCAGCATTTTCTATCTCATCAATTTTATTTGTAATAATTGCATCTAGACCAATATAGCGACAAGCTTGTAAAACACTAAATAAATTGCTTAGTTCATAGTTAACTATTGCTACTTTTTTTCTCACGGTCTATCTAATTAAAATTTGATTTGAATCTAAAAACTGTTTAATACTCGATATTGATGAAGTATTGATATTTCTTTTTCCTTTATTTATTAGGAATGATCGATTACCCTGCTCCTTATTATAACTATGGACATCTGAAAGCTGTCCAATTGTTTCATAATGTAGGATTGAGCCAAGAGCAATTGCATTAGCCCCATGATTAATTACCTCTAAAATATTAGACAATGAAGATGCTCCTCCATGAACTATTAATGGAACAGAAACTGCTTTACTTACTTTCTTTAGTAAATCAATGTCAAAGCCTTCTCCTGTTCCATCTCTGTCAACTGATGTTAACACAATTTCACCTGCTCCCATATCTTGAACCTGTTTAACCCACTCTAAAACTTCAATCCCTGTATGCTCTCTTCCATTATCAATAAATGCAAGATACTCACCATTTTTCTGTTTTATTGTTTCAATACTTACAACTATTGTGGAGGATCCATAATATAAAACAGCTTCTTTAATTAGACTTGGATTTCTTATTGCAGCAGTATTTAAACTTACTTTATCAGCACCAGCTCTTAAAACGCTACCTATATCATCTAGATTTCTAATTCCTCCACCAACTGTTATTGGAATAAAAATATTTTGAGCTGTTTTAGATATAATTTGGTGTAAGCTATTTCTTTCAAAAAGACTTGCAACTACATCTTGAAAAAAAATTTCATCTGCACCATTTTCATAATAATATTGTGCAAATAATTCAGGTGAACCTAAGACTCTTAGTCCCTCAAGATGAATTCCCTTAACCAGGTCTGCACCTTTAATATCTAATCTTGGTATAATCCTTATCATTTAATTACACTGATGTTAAGTTTTTATTTCAATAAAAACTCAGCAAGTTTTATATCATACTCTGTATCTATATCTACACTCCTTTCCTTTGGCATTATTATTTTTGAAACTCTTCTTATGCCATGAAGTCCATGTTTTTTAAAGGCTTTAACTTTTATCAAATAAAAGGCTCCATTAAATTTGAATATTTTGGGGCATTCTTGTCTTGTAACAAAGTTTGAATTTTTTGAACGTGACAGGAATCCTAAGTTGTTCTCTTCATACAAATTAAAGTACGGGTTTTCATCTGTTTCACAAACAGATACAATCATATCAAAATCTTTTTTAGAAGAGTTAATCAAATTCTTATAGTCTTTAAAACTTCTGAGGGGTGAAGTAGGTTGTAATAGAAGTATATTCTGAAAGAAGGTCCCCATCTCTTCATAAAACTTTAAAGCATGACTTAAAACTTCTGACATTCCTGAGTTATCTTGACATAATTTTCTTGGTCTTTTTAGAACTTCAACATCTTTCTCATTACTAAATAATTTAATAATTTTTTCATCATCAGTACTAATACATATTGTATCCTCTTTACCTTTATTCATTAATGCAAAATCTACAGTATGGCTAATCAAAGGCTTTCCTTTTAATAGCATTATGTTTTTACCAGGGATCCCCTTGGATCCCTTTCTTGCAGGAATAATTATTAAATTGTTCATCATACTTAAACTTCTATGTTTGAGTATTCTAATCTAACTTTTTCTAAGTCTTCGATTCTTCCTATATCTCTCCAGTAGCCATTAAAAATATATTTGTCTACTTTATAGCCATCTTTAATTGCCTTAGCTATAAGATCAGTAGCATTGAAAAATGTATTTTCAGGGATTAGAGAGAGTATATCTTTTTTAAATAAGTATACTCCACCATTTGTTAAATATTCATATCTAGGTTTTTCACTTATTGACATAATTTTTTTATCCTTCATTTTTAAGACTCCAAATGGAATTGATACTTCATATGGAATACTTAAAATAGATATGTCTGACTCACTTTTTAGAAAATCAATGTAAAAGTCTTCATAATTTATGGTACTCAATAAATCGGCATTTGTAATTAATACATGGTTACTTTTAAAATTATTGATTAATGATACCGAACCAATTGTACCCAATGGTTTATCCTCTTTTATGTATTGAATTAGGGATCCTGTCGAAGATCCATCCCCGAAATAATCTGTAATTTGATTACTTAAATAATTTGTTGTTATCCAAAAATTTTTAATACCGAATTTAAAGAGGGAGTTTAAATTATGTTCTAGTATAGGCTTACCACCGACTTTTATCATGGGCTTTGGAAGATCATTTGTTATAGGTCTTAGCCTCACACCCTTGCCTCCTGCCATCACAACTACATCTAAAGGTAATAGATTTTTTATATGGTTAAAGTTTAATACTCCCCTAATCTCTTTATCCTTATTTAAAATAGGTACTACTTTATACATCTCTTTCCTAAGGCCTATGATCTTTTCTACATTAAAGTTATCTTCAATTATAAACTTTGGATTTTTTTGCATCACTTCATCAACAGTAGTTTTTAACGTGACCCTGTCATCTATCATACACCTTCTTATATCGCCATCAGTTAGCGAGCCTAATAACAAATTCTTTTCTGTTACTACAAATAATACTCCTCCTTCTGGCAATGCTTCAATTAGCTTAAGCGCTGTTTTTAAGTCACTTCCTGATGTTACAAGATGTTTAGTAAATTCTTTTTTCATATTAAATTAAAATTGAGCTACTGGGAATATTAACGATTCTTTCCGATAAATAAATAGCATTTTTTTGACTGTCTTTAAAATAAGTTTTAAACATTGGCAAATTGAACATTAACTGCCAAACGGGTCTAGTCATTATTTTATTTTCATTAGTTTTTTTAAGAAAATAATCTCTTGCTTTTAAATCTTCTAATTCAAGAGCCATTAACCAATAATTTGACTTTGTATTATGGACTTCCTTTCTAAAATTAATATTTAAACTATCAAAAAAGTCAATATATAATTTTGCAATTTTTCTTTTTGATTTTAAAAACAAATCTAGATTTTCTAATTGTGCGCATGCCAAAGCTGCGTTAATATTTGGCATTCTATAATTATACCCTACTTTACTATGATAATATTCATAACTATGCGGGTCTTTAGCTGTGGTTGTAAGAAATTTTCCTTCATTTGCAAGATCACTATCATTAGAAACAATTACACCTCCTCCTCCAGAAGTTAGTATTTTGTTGCCATTAAAAGAAAAGACCCCTAGTTTACCCAATGTGCCAACATGCTTGTCTTTATGATAGCTGCCGAGGGATTCTGCTGCATCTTCAACTACTGGAATCTTCCATTTATTACATACAGAAATTAATTTATCAATATGGACTGGAAACCCAAAAGTGTGCATAGGTAAACATGCAGAAATTTTTTTGCCAGAAATTTTGTTATAACAACCATCATCTCTAATTTCAGCATATTCCTCAAGAAAATTAGATACACTTTTTGGAGATAGACCCATAGTATCTAGGTCAACATCTAGGAATATAGGCTCAGCATCATTATAAATAATTGAATTAGTAGTAGCTACAAATGTCAATGCTTGAGTTATTACTTCATCTCCTTTTTTAACTCCTGCTAGTCTCAATGCGACTTGTAATGCAGCTGTTCCATTAACAACAGCAACTGATTTTTTAGAATTAATTTTACTGCTTATTTTTTCTTCAAATAGATCAACATACTTACCGACACTGGAAACATATGTAGAATCAATGCAATCATTCAAATATTTTTTTTCATTTCCAAAGAATTTAGGTGAATGAAGTGGTATGAACTCATTATTACCAGAACTGTAAATATGCCTTATAAACTTAATAGTCTCTTTAATTTTTATCTCATTCATTATTAAGAGTAATTAACTTTTTTACAATTTTTTCTGAGGCACCACCATTATAAAAAATATTTGAACCTTTATAATCCATAGTTTTATTAATTCTTTTTATTGAAGTAATCAATTCACTATTATTCATAACATGAAAAACATTATCTCCAGACTCTCTGCCTTTTTGCCTCTCTCCAATATTAATAACATATTTTTTAAACTGAGCTGCTTCTATAATACCACTTGAAGAATTACCAAATATGTAAGATGAGTATTTCATAGCCGAATAATAACCTATTGCTCCTAATGATTCTTTTAGTATCACATTTTCACATTCATTTTTTAAATTATGCAAAGATTTTCTGATAAAATAATTCCCAGAGTCATTGTTAGGTAGAGTAAAAATTATTTGTGAGCTTACACTTCTAACAAATTCTTTTGTTAAAGACATTATAAGTTTATTATTCTTTTCTTTTATTGTTTCAGGATGAATTGTAGCTAGAATAAAGCCTTGATCATCACTAAATTGCAAATCAAATTTTTTAATAAATTCCTTTTTAGATAATAGCTTTAAATTCTTAAGATTATCAATACACGGGGCACCAAAATTAAATACATTTCTACTATAATCTTCTCCTAGTATTTGAATAACCCTCTTTTTGTGACTCTCTGTTGATGTAAAATGAATAGATGAGAATCTTGAGATAGAATCTCTGAATTTATCATCAATTGCTCCTTCAGTTCTTTCACCGCCATGAATATGAGCTATTCTCATATTATAGGGCACTGATGCAGACACAGCAGAAAACATTTCATATCGATCACCAAGAACTAGAATGATATCTTTTGAATTATTCTTCCAATAATTGGCAAACTTTAAAGTTGTTATCCCCATTGAAGATGCAATACTTTCATTAGAGTCAGATGACAGCATGGTATCGATCTCTTTATAAATTTTAAAACCCTTACTTGTTATTTCATCTTTTGTTGATCCAAAAAATTTTGATAAATGTGAACCAAACACTACAATTTTTAAATTAAATCTAGAGTCACTGTTAATTAAAGAGATTATTGGTAAATAGTGACTAAAATCAGATCTACCACATGAAATTACACTAATATTAATTTTACTCATATGCTTTATTCATTTTTAACCATTCTACATACCAACTAATAGTTTTAGAGACTCCTGTTCTCCAATCAATAATTGGCTTATAGTTTAAATCTTTAATTGACTTATTTATGTTTGGAGATCTTCTAGAAACTGATCCATGATGACCATCTTCATTGATAAATTTAGGATAATACCCCATTTTTTCACATATAAATTCTACTAACTCTCTAATTGTTATTTCACTTTTTGGATCTCCAATATGATAAATATGACCATTTTTACCCTTCTTCATAGCCTTTATTGTCCCACTAATAGCATCATCTATATGATTAAAAGCGCGGGTGTGATTAGCATTATAAATAACAAAAGGGTCTTCTTTATTAATAACTCTTTGAATAACTTGAGGGATAACATGCTTAAAACCCATTCTAGCTCCATAGACGTTATGGTATCTAACTATCACACATTTAAAATTGAATTTTTTAGAATAATTTAAAAAAAATGATTCTCCTAAGATCTTAGTTATGGCATAAGTAGATCTAGAATCACCTGTGTCTAAAATAGTAACTGGGACATTTTCATCAGTTGGAACTTCATATTTAAATTTTTCAATTGCACCAACATAGTTTTCACTTGTAGAAGTATATAAGACTTTCTCACATTTAACAGTCTTTAACCATTCACATGTATTAATGATAATACTTGAATTAATAAATAGTAATCTGTCAGGTATTTTTGATGTAAATTCAACTCCTACAACAGAAGCAAGAACATAGACTTCGTCATAAAAACTATCAAGTGATTCAAATGATTTTTTCTTTGTCAGATCTTTCTCAAATAGTTTAAGTCTATTTGGATATTCTTTATGGATTTTAAGTAAGGATTCATCCTTTTTTCCTCTTGAAAAATTATCAACAATATGTACTAAATGCCCTTGTTTTAATAATTCATTAGTGAGATTAATACCAATAAAACCTGTTCCGCCTAATACTAAAGATTTTTTATTTTCCATTTCCAATTAAAATTATTTTGTTTTTAACCTCTTCTGAATTTTGAATAAAATTAAACGGATCAATTATTATAGAATCTTTGTTATTTTTCAAAATTTTAAACAAAAAACTTTCTGTAATAAATATATCGTGAGGACATCCAATCAATATAACATCAAATCTTTTATTTTTGATTTCGGAAAAAGAATTTGTAGTATACTCATTTTTGCCAATTAAAGGGTCAAAGATCAGCAAATTATCACACAGCTTTTTAAGACCATCAGAAATTTTTAAAAAAGGGGAATATCGGAGATCTCCAATATTTTTTAAATATGAGATACCTAAAACAAGTATGTTTTTAATCTTATTAGTCTTACTAATCTCAATAATTTTATCTAATGTATGAAATGGCATATTGTCATTAATTAGAACTGATTTTTCTGATTGAGATAACGCAATTGATTTAAAAAGATTTTGACTTGCCCAACTTGCTAAAAGAGGATCTTTAGTTAAACAATAACCTCCTACTCCAAAACCAGGAAGCATCATATTATTGTGCGTTGGTCTAACTTTTATTACTGAGATAATCTCATGAAGATTAATACCTGCTGTTTCAGCAAACTTAGTCCATTCATCAATAAATGCAATATTCATAGCTCTGTAAGAATTCTCTAAAACTTTAGCGGTCTCTGAGGCTGTTGTAGAATGTAGTTTTTGGAGGGGGAAGAGATCGGTATTAATAAATGTTTCTAAAAATTCTTTAGTTTGGCTCTCTGATATTTTATTAATCCCTGAATAAACTCTTGGAAAGTTAATAATGGAATTTATGTAATCAGGACCAGGCATAACCCTTTCATATGAATGACCAATTTTTAATTTATTAAAATCTATACCTCTTTGCTTATAACACTCCTTCATTATTGGTTTTATAACCATTTCACATGTGCCAGGCGGAACAGTTGTTTCAACAATAACCAAAACATCTTCTTTACAATTTTCACCCACAGTCTTTATAGCTTTTTTAAAAGGGTTTAAATCAACATCATATTCTAAATTATCTAAATTGTTTTCTTTACTTACATCAAGATTTATATCAATAATAATTACATCACACAATGAAATTTTAGATTGATCAAGTGTAGCCTTAAAATTCTTATTCTTTATACTATTTTTAAAAAAAATATTTACATTTTTATCTGATGATATTATTGGTAGTATCCCAGAATTAATTTTTTTTAC
>MDTG01214607.1_pt1 | contig 10110 bp, 10 predicted proteins | sample 811421 | NCBI WGS metagenome assembly MDTG01 (sample SAMN05326645, study PRJNA326480) | marine metagenome | isolation source: seawater | place: Pacific Ocean: South East | collected 2011 | reverse complement strand
GATTTACCTGTAAGGGCAGGTGAAGATGAGAACTATATCAAAGGCTTTGGATGGGGACAAGTTGGTTTAGATTGTGCAGATATTGCAACCTGTAGAATAGATGGACTAGGATCATCAACTACACATACAGTACTTCTTCCTCCCGATTTAGCCTACAAAAATAGAGATGATCGTCCAGAAGCCAACAATCACTGGTTACAATTTGAATTGAGTTTGAATCGGTTATATATTTAATTTTAATAAAGGGCAATCTCAAAAACCTCCTTGTGTTCGAAGCGAATATGGTAGGGACAAATGTACTGATGAAAACGTCTGCGGGCGATATTAAGATTGAATTATTTACAGATACTATGCCAGTAACTGCGGGGAACTTCCTCGAGTTGGCAGAAAAAGGATATTATGATGGTTTACATTTTCATAGAGTTATTCAAGGGTTTATGTTACAAGGGGGATGCCCACACAGCAGAGACCCAAACAATCCTAGACAAGGGACCGGTGGACCTGGATATAATATCAAAGACGAACATTTAGAAAACGCTAAATTTTCAAATGAAGTTGGCACACTAAGCATGGCAAATTCGGGCCCAAATAGCGGGGGATCTCAATTTTTCATTAATACAAAACATAACGCGTTCTTAGATTGGTGGGATAGACAAACTTCATCACAACACCCAGTTTTTGGTAAGGTTATAGAAGGAATGGCGGTAGTTAAGGCAATTGAAACGTGCAGAACCGATGGAAGAGATAAACCTACAAATCCACAACAAATAATCTCCGTAACAAGGGAATCTTAGCACAATTAACGCTTAAATCATGAAAAAAAGAGTATTTATTAATTAAAAACACTAGGCCCGCCCATGGCGCAGCATAGAGCGGGCGATAGAAGAATTTTGAGCATTAGTATTCCAGAAGAATTAGCAAAAAAATTAGATGGCCATACGGGTAAAGGTAGAGCAGAAGGTCGTTCTGCAACAATAACAAGATTATTGAATTTAGGTATTGATGCAGATAAAAAAATACCGGAAGTAATTAAGACAAAATCTAGAAAAAAAATCAAATCAACTTTAGATATTAGAATTGAAAAAGATACGATGGGAGAAATTGAAGTCCCATCAGACAGATATTATGGTGCACAAACTGCAAGGTCTCTAATTAATTTTGATATTGGGAGGGATAAAATGCCACGGTCTGTAATTAGGGCATTTGGGGTCTTAAAACAAAGTGCTGCTAAAGTAAATATGAAATTAAGCCAACTAGATGTAAAGGTTGCAGAACTAATTATTGAGGCTTCAGAAGAAGTAATTGTTGGAGAATTAGATGATCATTTCCCATTAAGAATTTGGCAAACAGGAAGTGGAACTCAAAGTAATATGAATACTAATGAAGTTATTGCAAATAGGGCTATTGAAATTGCTGGAGGCACCTTAGGAAGCAAATCTCCCGTACATCCTAATGACCACGTGAACAGGGGGCAGTCTTCTAATGATACATTTCCCACTGCAATGCATATTGCCGCTACAGAAGAGCTGACTCATCATCTTTTACCTCAAGTGAGATTATTAAGAGATGAATTAAATAAAAAATCTATTGAATTTAATCAAGTTGTAAAAATTGGAAGAACACATTTAATGGATGCAGTCCCTCTTACTTTGGGCCAAGAATTTAGTGGATATGTGTCTATGTTAAACGCAGACATACGCAGATTAGAATTTATTTTAGATGATTTGTATGAGTTAGCATTGGGAGGAACGGCTGTAGGAACTGGATTGAATACTCATCCACATTTTGCAGATATGGTTGCAAGTGTTATTGCGCAAAAAACCGATCTTCCTTTTATTTCAGCAGAAAATAAATTTGCTCAATTAGCTGCACATGATGCTATTGTTTCCGCATCTGGTGCGTTGAATACATTAGCGGCTAGTTTAATGAAAATTGCAAATGATTTACGATGGCTAGGGTCAGGACCAAGATGTGGATTGGGGGAATTATCTCTTCCTGCTAACGAACCTGGTTCGTCAATAATGCCTGGAAAAGTAAACCCAACACAATCTGAAGCAATGACAATGGTTTGCTGTCAAGTAATCGGGAATCATACAGCAATTACAATTGGGGGGACTCAAGGTAATTTTGAATTAAATGTGTTTAAACCAATGATGATTCATAATTTATTACATTCAATAGAATTGCTAACAGACTCTTGTAGTTTGTTTAGAGAGAAATGTGTTGTTGGATTAAAAGCAAATAAAGATGTGATTCAAAATCATTTAGAAAATTCATTAATGTTAGTAACAGCATTAAACAATCATATTGGTTATGATAAAGCCGCTAAAATTGCAAAAAATGCGCATGAAAAAGGTTTGACATTAAGAGACTCTGGAATCGAATTAGGATTTTTAACAAGCGTTCAATATGATAAATGGATCAGACCGGAAAAAATGACAGGGCCATCAAGATAATTACTTTCTTAATTTTCTTAATTTATCAAGCATTTTTTTCCTTTCATTATCATTTGGATTAAATTCCTTTTTCTCCTTCAATCTTCTAATAAGTAAATCTGCTTCAAAAATTAATATTTTCCCATCCTCAAATCCCAGTAAAAGCATATTTCCTATATTAGCAGTAGTTCTAATTGAATATTCAGACTGGGATGCAATTATCTCTTTTCCATTATTTAGATCTAACAAATAAAATTTAGAACCCCCATCTGTTCTTGTGCTGGCAAATACCATTTCCTTATTCGGAGAACTTATACTATTTACTAATGAAATAGTCTCATTTGAGTGAAATGTCCATTTTGATTTTTCTTGATCTTTACAATATAAATCTCCGGATTGATTAGAAATCAAATAACAATTTTTTTGAATATGAATTGCATTTATGGCGGTATTGCAAATTTCTTGAGTAATTATCTCCTTCTTTTTTGAAATTGAAATTGTTCCATTTGCATGTCCAAAAATATTTTCAAACCCACAACAAATAGGGCTATCATTTATTTTAAAATGTTCTTTTTTATCTTTTCTAATTTTTAGAATTCCATTCTTTGGTCTTCCCAATCCCAACAAAACACCATTTTCATTTGAATATAAATGCCATGCTTTTTCATCCATCTTTTCTGAGGTTAACAATTCTCCATCAAAAGAAAAAATCCAATATGATCCTTCAATGAAGTCATAATATTCAATATCAAAAACAGAACTTGTAGCAACAATTCTATTATTTATTTCATCAATAGTTACCCAATCACTAATGCCTTCTAATTCTACTTTCCATTTAATTTCACCAGATTCAAAGTTTAATCCAATTAATTCTAATCCCGCAACTAAAAACAAATTCGTAGTTGTTGTATTTTTTGTTAATGCAAAATTTTCAACACGAGTTCCTACTTTTTGCTTCCATTTAATTTCCCCTTCATGATTCCAACAAACAATATTCCCTTCTTTATCACCAGCTAAAATGATTTCATCATTTATGAATAAACCCTCAATACTTGAAGGTAATTCTCTTATTGCCCATGTCCATTCGGACAACTCTTCAAAATCAATTTTTGTCATCCGATTCAGATATAGGATAACCCCCTACATCAAAAGCCTTCATTTTTAGGAATTAAAAAAGTAAGTAAAAATACAATTAATCCGATACAACAAGATGACCAAAAGTGACCCATTGAAAAAAATACAAGACCAGATGCGCTTCTGATTAATCCAAGATTACCAGTATTTAATGCAATTATTGAAAGTATAGCACCTAAAGATGCTAAACCTACAAAGGCATATCCAAATATTTTGTAGATTGTTGCAGCAGAAGGATCAATTAACGCGTCCTCTTGAGAATAATCTATCCAAAAAACTCCTGTTCCATTATCTGTTCCAAATTCACTTTTATCTGGAAATGTAATATCAATTTGAGTAAAACCATATGGTTCAAAACCTGCAGGAGGGTTTAATAAAATTCTATGCGAAACCCCATATGCACTATCTCCACTAATTGCAATATCCAATATTGAATAACTAGGTGTTAAGTTTTCTATTCTAAATTTTCCACTTGAATCTGTAGTTGTAAAATGATTCCCTCCTCTTTCAGATCTAATATCTACAGAGAAGTTTTCTGCTGGGCTCCCGTCCTTTAGTGTAATTGTTCCTAAAAAAATTGCGGATTTTTCAGGAGCATTTATTGTTTGAGAATGTATTAAATTATGAGGTTTATTCATTCCAGAATTTGGAGATAAAAAGTCAACTCCATTTAATAATCCAGCAATACATCCAATCAGTAAGAGTAGGGCTAAACCTTTTGCATATGGATTTGCATTTCTTTCAGAGGTAAGTAATATTTTAGAAGAACTACTTGCAAAAACAGACTCATCGACGGGTGGTAATTTAATTTCAAATTCATTTTTTAATCCTAAATCAGGATTTATTTCAGCCTCATTTGAATTTTTATGTGTTTTCACATAATCTTTCGCATCGTCTTCAGAATAACCCATTGAAATTATTTTTTCGACATATTTTTCTTCATTAGTCATATGTTTCACCAGATAATTCATTTAAATTTTATTTGTTTATTAGATTTTGCTAAATACTGATTTAAGACGACACCGTCTACCCACATTGTAATTTGTATATCTTCTACTGTATCTAATTTTGTTTCTGATATAATATGTCCTAAATCATGTAAATGTGCAATAATTGCTAATTGTGAAAGATGACAATTTTCTGTAGGTGGTAATATGGTTATTGTTTTAGGAGATTCAAATAATCTTGATAAAATCACTTCTCTTAATTTAATAATTCCAAAATTATCAAGGCTTGATGTAATTACAGGTTTTTCTAAACCTTTTTGCATGATTATTTTTGATAAATGGTTTAATTTTTCATTATTTACTAAGTCTGATTTAGTCAAAACAGGTTGAATTTGCTTAAAATTTAAATTTTCTTTTTGTGCTTCTAATTCTCTTAAAGTTGTTTCTAATTTTCTTATGAATTCATTTTTGCTGTCATTTGAATCAATTATTAAGAGAATTAAATTACACATTGTACTTTCTTTAATTGTAGAATTAAATGCATCAAGTAAAATCGTAGGCAAATTGTCTACAAAACCTATGGTATCAACCATTAATATTCTAGGTGATTTTTGCATCCGTCCAATTGTTGTTTCCAAAGTGGAAAAAAGTTGATTTTCAATTAAAACAGGTTTTCCTGCCATATTCTGAAACAAACTAGATTTTCCAGCATTCGTATATCCAATAAGACCTATAGACTTCACTCCACTTTTCACTCTTCTTTTTCTTCTTTCTTTTTCAGATGTTTCTCTTCTTTTCTTTTTTCTTAACAGAGTTGAAATTTCTCTATCTAATACTTTCATATTATTTTCCAATGCATGCCCCCCTCCAGCACCCCAGCCTAACCTTTCACCTCTGTTTTGTAAATTTGCCATTTCTCTCATTATAGATTTATCAGCTTGTAACATTGCTAATTTTACTTGCATTTTTGCTTCTACACTATTTGCTTGTGTAGTAAATAAATTCAAGAGTAAACGAACCCTATCCCAGCATTCTAGCTTTAGAGTTTTGTTTAATTCTACCATTTGAATCGAATTTGCATTCGTATGTGCCAAAATCAAATCCACATTATACCAAGGATGTGAGGCATTCATAACATCTAATTCTGCCGCGATTGAATTTAATCTCCCGCTACCAAAAAAAGTTCGTGGATTTTCTTTTCCTGATTGAAAAATACACTCAACAACTTCTAAACCTATTGCCTTTGCTAATTGCAGAGTTTCATTAATGTCCTTTTTTTTATGTAATAAGATACATTTTCTACCCTTATTTTTTGTCTGTGCCGAATTTACATTCCCTCCACCAGAACCAGGCAAAAAAATATCAATGTTCGAGATAACCCTCTCTCCTATATTTATTCAATTCATTTCCCCTAATAATTTGGTCGCAAATATAATCTTTAAAAAATATTAAAAAAAAACTAATTTATACACAACCCTCAAGGATAGTTTGGAATTAACATACTTTATGTCAGACGAATTCAAGGCAATACTTTCTTGGACAGGAGAGCAAGATGAAGTAGAGATTTTAGCAAATACTCTGAAAGTTGATGATCCGGAATCATTTATTCTTGAGAGTATTTTATTGGATGATTCAAATGCAGAATTAAGAGTGACGGTTGTTTCAAAATCTCCCTCCAGCTTACGTTCTACTGTAGACGATATTTTAACTTGCTTAATGGCGGCCAATTCAACATTATCAACTATCGAATTTAACGAGGGATGAGCACTTTTATTGTATAAATAAACCAATAATTATAGTTTAGACTTAAAGGTAGAACCGGGTGAGAGTAGTAATGAAGATTGACCGAATTTGGGCTATGCCAAATAAATGGACATTTACAATAAAACCCATTAGAGAATTACTAAAAGAAGAGATAACTGATGGTATTTGGTGTGACCCTTTTGCAGGGGAAAATAGCCCTGCACAAGTTACTAATGATCTAAATGAGAAAATGAATGCTGACACTCATATGGATGCATTAGAATTTTTAAAAACCTTAGGCAGCGAATCTTTTGATGGTGTTTTATTCGATCCACCTTATTCGATTACTCAGGCTAAGCAATGTTATGAAGGATATGGTATGGAATTATTAGAAATTAAACCAACAATGATGAATTATTGGTCTGGTTGTAAAAATGAAATAGCTAGAATTTTGAAGTCTAATGGAAAAGTAATTTGTTTTGGCTGGTCTAGTATGGGTTTGGGTAAAAATAGAGGTTTTGAAATGACAAGGATATTATTGGTGCCACACGGGGGTTCAAAAAATGATACAATTTGTACTGTTGAAATAAAAAATTAGAAGTGAAAACATGGTCTCTGCGAAACTAAATTCATTAAATCAATATATCGGGATTAAAGTAAAATCCGCGATATTAATTCTATTATTATTAGGAACTTTTGTAGTTACTGATATTAATTCGATAGATTATGGAATTGATGGATGTATTAAAAATCCTTCTAGTTTTAATGATGCAAATTCTACTGATGTAACATTTATTGCTTTTGGAGATAGTCAACACTGGGATTCAACCCATCGTCAGAACGATTACCAAGTTGAGGCATTAAACCATTTTAATCAAATTTTATCTTGGAAAGATGCAGGATATGATGAACTAGGAGAAATTTCTGACATAAGGGGGGTTATTATGGCAGGAGACATTACTCAAAATGGCCGAGATGGAAGGGTATTTTCAGATGACGAATATGGTGAATTTATTCAAAGATACGGATTATGTGGCAATAAAGAATTAAAATATCCAATATACGAAGGCTATGGAAATCATGATTATTATCAATGGCACGATATTTTTTACAGAATTCCACAAGATCACCCTGTAATTGATTCTGTGGCAGTAAGAAATGAATACCGTTCTAATTTGACAAATGTAGCCCCAGGGATGGATGGGCATTATTCTTGGGAATGGGACAACCTTCATTTCATTCAGCTTAATTTAGCCCCCTCAGATATTATCCCAACTTATGAAGAAGGAGGTTTTAGAAACCCTCATAATGCATTGACATTCATGAAAAACGATCTAGATGAACATGTAGTTGGAACCAATAAAAAAGTAATTTTAATTGCTCATTATGGTCCTTGGGAATGGAGGGAATGGAATGAAACACAGATAACTAATTTATGTGAGGTAATAGAAGAATATCGGCCATATATTATCAGTTATATCCATGGGCATTCGCATTCTACTAAGGTGTATGATTGGTGCGAGATTACTATTTTTAATTCAGGTTCGCCTTATCACGAGGGGGAGATACATTCATCTTATAATAAGGATTTCAGAGGCAGATTTACACTATTTCGAATAATGGAAAATCAAACCAAAGATTTGAATTTAATTGCAGTTGATGTTTCTTGGTCTGCTGAGAATTATTTAGAAGGAAATATTGAGTCTCTGGATTTACAAATGAAGGAGTGGAATGGTTTTCCACATGAAGAAAATATTACAAATTAACTTTCTTTAAATGGATGAGTTGAAATGATTTACCTTGTACAGGTATTGTGAAACCGGCAACTTCTGGGCTCCCCCATGATCGTAGTTCCGCACTAATTGATAATCAGGGTAACTTTTCTCAAAGATTTGAAGAAAGTATTGATTTATGGGCAGCTGCATTATTAAATGACGATGGAATAATTCATCCAATTAATAAGGAAGGAAAGATTGTTAATGCGAAAATTATTGTTAAGGAAGATGGAATTTTTATAGGGGGAGAAATTATTGAAAGACTTTGCAGCCATTGGGCACCTAGTTTAAAATTTAAATGGAATTTTAAAGGGGGATCTAAGGTGTCAAAAGGAGATATTTTAGTAGAAATAAGCGGAGGAAAAACACAGCTATTAAAATTTGAAAGGCCTATTTTGAATATCCTAGGTCGACTTTCTGGAATCACATATACTTCAAATTTATGGATTATGAATAGTAAAATTCCTATTGCATCTACAAGAAAAACAACATGGGGATTACTTGACAAATGGGCAGTTCATATGGGGGGTGCTCTAACACATAGATTAGATAGAAATGATGCTTTGATGCTAAAAGAAAATGATTTAGCAGCACAATATCCTAGATTTAATTCTGAAGATAGAATTAAATTAGCTTTAGACAATATCATTCTTGAAGAATCCGGTTCATTTATAATTCTTGAAGTAAGAAGTAAAAAACAAGCAATTATTGCTGCAGAAACATGGAATAATTTGAGATATGATAAACCACTCACAATAATGTTGGACAATCTTGATGTTTTAGTGTGTGACGATATTATTAACACCATCCATAGTCTTAATTTTGACATAAACTTATTTTTTGAGGCAAGTGGAGGAATAACTTTAGAAAATTTAAGTGATTGGGAAAATTCACTAGTACACGTTATTTCAACCAGTAGTATTCATAGGGGGACTAAGCCATTGGACATATCATTATTATTTTTGGAGGCTTCAAATGAATGATTTTATACCCGAATCTCACCCAAGAAAAAGATCATTAAATCGCCGTTATAAATTAGAAAATGCTGCAGAAAAAGGACTACTTGCGGGGACAGCAATGATTGCGCACGGTCGCGGAGAGGCCTTTGATTATTTATTGGGAGAACAAACAATCCCAATAGCTAATGATGCAACAATTCAGGCTGCAATTATGTTAAAATCCGCAACAAGGCCAATAATTAGTGTTAATGGAAATACAACAATATTGGCAGGAGAAGAATTAGTTGCATGTGCAGCGCTATTATCATGTCCTATTGAGGTGAATATTTATTATAGAACACCCGAACGAGTTTCGGGTTTAATTGGTTATTTGGAAATCTGTAAAAAATTAGTTTCTAGGCATCCCCCAAAAAACTGGAAAAGAGCCCCCGAAGAATGGGAGAATTCTGTTAATGAGGTATTGATACTTGGTGCTTTTGCAGATGGACTAATACCTGGATTAGATGGACCAAGAGCAAGTTGCGAGGTTAATGGAATATTAGCCGCTGATGTAATTTTAGTTCCATTGGAAGATGGTGATAGATGTGAAGCATTAATTAAAATGGGATTAAAAGTAATTGTTGTGGATCTAAATCCTTTATCGCGTTCATCATTAATGTCTACAATCACAATAGTTGATGATGTCACGCGGTTTAGTAAAAATTTGCAAGAAAATTTATTGAATTTTCAGAGATTAAAAAGAACAAATTGGGAAAATAAAAAAGCATTACAAACTGCACTTGATACAATCAACCAACGGCTCAATTCTTTAATCGAGTAAAGCAGTCATTCTCTTTACTAAATCATCTCCTACTTCTGATGTAGAGGAACTACCACCTAAATCATAAGTTACTATTTTTCCTTCTTGGATTTGATCACCCACAGCTTTTGTTACTAAATTACTAATTTGAATCAACTCGTCATTATTATGTGTTTCACCTAACCATTCTAACATCATTTGTAAGGAATTTATTGTTGCGATTGGATTTACAATATTTTTCCCTGCGTATTTTGGAGAAGAGCCATGAACAGGTTCAAACAATGCATGTTTATCCCCAATATTTCCACTTGCTGCCAT
>MDTG01402293.1_pt1 | contig 10111 bp, 7 predicted proteins | sample 811421 | NCBI WGS metagenome assembly MDTG01 (sample SAMN05326645, study PRJNA326480) | marine metagenome | isolation source: seawater | place: Pacific Ocean: South East | collected 2011 | reverse complement strand
ATCGAAAGATGAAGAGTTAAAGGCTTTTATTCATAAAGGTTATTTTGAACCCATGGATACCTACAGAGAATACTTACAACTCAATGAATATTGGGAATCCGGGAATCCTCCCTGGATGAATTTCGATTATTTATAAATTGAACAATTTAGTAAATTATTCAAAAAAGCTTGATTTGTCAAAACTATTTATATTTTTACTAATTATTACAACGATAGTAATTATGGTTATAAATTTTCAAATTTATGATCCTATTTATGGTTATGATGCTGAAGCGCATTATAACTACATAGACTTTTTCTCAATGTATTTGCCAGATACAATAAAAGTTCCAACTTCTGAAGATACTAGAGAATTTTTTTCCCCGCCTATGCCGTATCTATTTCCATCAAGTGTGATTGTTGTTTGCAGAAATATTATTGAGAGTACAAACTTTGTTGAGGATTGCAGACCCTATATGTCAAAAATTTCACAGTTATTTCAGATTGTTTTATTTTTCTTAAGCTTATTCGTGTACACTAAAATTGCAAAATTACTTTATCCAAAAAGTCGTGAGGCTAGTTTCATTATTTTATTGTTGATTCTTGTCCAAACTGTAAACTATAGAACTTTTTTAATGATTAGAGGAGAGCCTTATATAATATTTTTTCAATCATTGTTGCTTTATTATTTCTGTAAAAAATTTATTAATCGGGAACCTTTCGATTTAAAGGATTCTTTAATTATAGGAATTTTGATTGGACTTCTAGGCTTATCAAAACAGTGGGCTTTTTTACTATTTCCATCTTATTTTTTTATTTTATTTTTTTTAAAAACAAAAAAATCAAAAAAGGAATTCTTTAGATTTATAACCATCGCATTTTTAATCGCATTTATATTATGTGGATGGTTCTACATTAATTTATTATTTAATGAAGGCAGCCCGATAGCATTCAACCATCCATCAAAATCATTTGATTTAAGGAATCAACCTTTAGATTTTTACTTTTCTTTCGAAGCAAATCTTAAATTATTTACTAATCCAATCAGACCAAATTTTGATAATCAATTATTACCAATTATTTACTCTGACCTTTGGGGAGATTATTGGGGATATTTTACATTTGTTTTGAGTGGTTGGGATTTTGGTAGGAATCAAGAAACTATAGGAAGCTATTTAGGAAGGATTAATTTATTTTCTTTACTTCCAACATATATCTATTTATTTGGATTTTTCTTAACATTTAAATTATTTAATAAACAAAATAGAAATCAGCGGGATATTTTTAAATTACTTATTCAATTAGGAATTATCTTTACTTTTATTGGTTATTTATGGTTCACTATTAGATATCCAGCAAAACCAAGTGGAGACAGTATAAAAGCAACTTACATGATCCAGCTTTTTCATTTGATCGCATTTTTAGGATTAGATGTATTAGAAAGTTTCAAAAACAAGTCTTATAAAAAATATGTTTTGTTGGTTTCATCACTGATTATCGTTTATATGCACAATTTACCGGCAATGATAACCCATTATCTTTAGTCGAATAGGAAATAAAAATGAAAAAGCTGAAACAGAGTTTGAATCATCAGACCAAATTAAAGGAAGTTTTCATGAAGACTTTCAAGAGGTTGCGGAAAACTTTCACAAATAACAAACCTTAAAACTATAGAGAAAAAACTTATCAAAAAAGTGAAGAGATTTTTGATTTAGAATAAACAATCTTAATGAAGAGTTAAATCTTAACCTTGTTTAAATCCATCCACTTAAATAAAGAGTAGAATTTCCATACATTTCTTGAAATAAAATATTCATTTTCATTGTTGTTCTTTAAATAACTAATGAATCTATCAACTTCTTCAATTTCTCGCCAATTATTATCCAGATATTTTATACCTATTTCCTGTGTCCACTCGCTAAAGTCATGAGCAAATCCATGTTTCTTTTTAAATTTATAATTTTTTATTTCATTTCTTAATATCTTTTTAAGAAATATTTTTGATTTCATAAAATTAAAATTACTTCTATTTTCAAAGTCCAAAGCATAATTAACTATCCTGTCATCTAGGAATACTGGTCTTACTTCAATGCTATTTAACATTGATGAAATATCACTCTTTTTTAATATATTTGAATATAAATAATTATTTATATCAAAAAGTCTTAAATCATTAATATTAAGATTTTCCTTAAATTTTAATTTGTTAATATAATTTTTGTAAAAAATTATTTGTCTTTCAAGCTTTTCGCTTGGAATATAGTTTTGCCAAAGCATAACCTTTAAGGACATGGGTAAATGATTCGCAATGCTTAATAATCTTATCTTGTCTTGGTAGGAAATATAATCTTTTTGCCGGGTCTTAATTTTTGATATTAAATTTAATAACGGAGAAATAATGTTAGGCATATATTTTGAAATTAAAGCTCCTCGATACCATTCATAACCACCAAAGAGTTCGTCTGCTCCATCTCCAGTGATGACTACTTTTGTAAATTCCGATACTCTTTTTGATAAATAATAAGAAGGGATAATACTTGGATCGGCAATTGGTTCGGGAAGTTTGTTAATTAACTCATCAATAATCAATTCATTTTGATTCTGAGGGAAATTAAATTTTACCAAATTTAAATCTAATTCATTAGATATTTTATCTGCTTCATTTGATTCGTTATAAATTTCATTTTCATAACCAAGTGAGTAAGCCGTAACATTTCTATTTAAGTGCTTCTTAGCAAATAATGCGACTAAAGAAGAGTCCACCCCTCCACTTAATAGTATATTTACTGGGACTTCTGCATTAAGTTGGTCATTTAAAGCATTAGAAAATAAACTATTAAACTCTTGAATACTTCCAGTCTTGTTTTGTGGATTTTTATAATTTGTTTTTAAATTAATATTTTTAATTATTTTATTATTTGTATATTCTGTAATACTTCCTGGAATTTGTGAATTCAATTCACCATATAGTCCCTCTAATGTATTTACCCCACCTGAATATAAATAATTTGTAATACTATTTTCAGTAATCCTGTTCTCTATTATGTTGTGAGTTATTAAAGGTTTTATTTCAGAGGAGAAATAAAAGCTATAATTGTTGTTAGAGCCGAAATAAAGTGGTTTTATACCAAGCTTATCTCTCCCAAGAACAATTCTTTGATTTGCTTTATCGTAATATCCAAAAGCGTACATTCCATTTAAGTTATTAATTTCATCAATATTTTGAAATGACAATATATTTAATAAATGTCTTGTATCACTCTTTGAATTAAGATCTAAAGAGTAATTAGATTTCAGCTTATCAAGCTCATAAATTTCACCATTATAAATAAGAACATTCCCATTTTTATCTTCCATTGGCATCCCTCCATCTTTTAAGCCTGTGATTGAAAGCCTTGCACTGCCTAAATGTAATAACTTATCTCCAATGGGGTATATTGCAGTGTTTATCTCATCTGGTCCTCTATGGCTCATAGATTTTGTAATTGATAGAATTAAATCCTCTTCACGTATATTTGATATAAATCCAACTATTCCACACATTTATAGGAATTATAAATTAATAAATTAATTAGCGTTTAAAATTCAATTAATGAGTAATTTAAAACTGTCAATAATAATTCCAGCATTTAATGAAGAAAAAATAGTAGATAAATTATTAAACGATATTGATAAAGCTTTTAGCGATGTAGAGGATTATGAAATAATCATGATTGATGATGGAAGTAATCTTTCATTAATTGAATATATAGATGAAAAACTATTAATTGATAAAGTTAAAGTAATAAGAAATAAATTTAATATTGGCCAAACTCCTTCAATTAAATTAGGTATAGAGCATTCAAATGGAGAAGTAATTGCTCTTATGGATGGAGATGGTCAAAACCCTCCAGAAGAAGTGAGAAAACTTTTTAATATATTTTCTGAGAAAAATTTAGATGCAGCTATTTCTTATAGAGAAAAAAGGAAAGATTCATTATATAAAAAATTAATTTCCAGAAGTGGAAACTTCATTTTAAAGTTTTTTACAAAATCTAGATTTAGGGATTTAGGATCAAGTATAAAAATAATAAAAAAAAGTTGTTTTGAAAACATTAAATTTGATGGAGAATTACACAGATTCTTAGTTCCTATGTTGGAAAAAAGAAACTATTTAATTGAAGAATTTCCAACTAGGCATGAATTTAGACGAGAAGGAAAAACAAATTATGGTATAAATAGGCTTATACCTGTATTTGTAGATGGACTACTTTTTTATCTATCAGATGGCTTCACTAAAACAAAAAGGTATGCGATAGGAAAAATTGCATTTCTAACATTATTTATAAGTGCAACAATTAATTTTGTTGTTATATACCAAAAAATAACAAACGATATATTCGTACATAGAAATCCTTTGTTTATTATTGGAATAACATCAATGCTAATAAGTATTTTTATTTTTTCTATAGGTATTTCTATTGATGAAAATTAATCTTCAATATTTACTTTATGTCAAGATTTAAAATGATAAATTAACAATCTGAATAGTTTATTTTATAGATAACAAAACTATCATATTGTTTAAAAAGTTCCAAGTATTTGTAATCTAACAATTTAGTTGAGACAAAATGAGTTGTCTCAAGATTCTTCAACTCACAAAAATTTATATTTTGAAGATCGAAAGAACCATACTTTTCCTTAAAAAATAATTGAACTTTTGCTCCATAATCATCAAACCATAATGCGTTTTTACCTAAGTAATCTAATTCCTTTCTAATTACTTTTCTAAATCTATTTCTATATTCATTGTCGTAAAGATTGAAATATCCATCAATTGTATATAGTCCACTATAGGCTGGAATCATTGGATCTAAATCATAAGACACAAACCTATATTTTGATAAATCCTTATCTAAGTCTTTTTTTAAATTTTCAAACTGATCTATAAAATAATAATCATCAATAGTTGAATAGAAAGTAGCATATGTAGATTGCTCTGGAAGATATGAATTAAATATATTCATCACTAAAAAGTCTGCATAATTTACTCTTTGTCCAAAATTTGTGGCAATACTATTTAAAGGTGATGGTAGATTTTCAAAAGATTCAGGATTTGAAATTTTATGCATAGCTGATCCGTTTAAAGTAAATGAAAGAAGAATTAATCCAATATTTAATGATCGTTTATTTAGTTTAGATAATATAAAACACAGTAATAGACCCCATAAAAATTGATTAAAGATTGAAATTCTAAATAAATGTAGCCTTGTGGAAAACAGTGCATTAAAACTTAATAAATTTGAATGGTCGACTGCATAAAACAAATTAAAAATCTGTATTAGTAAATAAACCTTAATAAATAATGTTTCATTGTCTGAAAAGAATTTGTTGCTCGTAATTCTTTTAATTACCAAATAAAATAAATAAAAATTAACAATTAGAAATACATATCTATGGTTTGAAGTTAAAAAATGATGTTGTCCATCAGAGTTTATTTTTATAAATTGAATTAAAAATTCATTTAATTGTTTGGAATTAAAAAAATTACCATTGAAAGACCTAACATTTGTTTTTACAAAAATTATTTCATAAAACAATCTATAGTTTGGTAAAAGCATCGTAATAAAATTAATAAAATTAAAAGCTACGAATTTTTGAGAAAATCTTAATTTATTTAAAACAATTAAGTAAGAAAATAAAAAAATAAAAATACCACCATGTTGTACTTCAAATAGAAATGGTAGAAAAAGAATTTGAGCAAGTTGAAAATTAGAAATTTCTTTATCTCTAGTTTCGACAAAAATATTAATAGAAATCATGAGAGCAAGCATAGTTAATGTCACTGTTGGCCAGTAATCAGAAAAACTTATAAATGATGAACCAACAATTGAGGCTGGAAGGTTCTGTGATATCGAATATAAAGTTTTAGATGAGATGGCAAAAATCAATAATTTCCCAATTAAATCTATCATTAATTCAGAGTTATAAACTCCTATAAAATACTCTGAGATAGTTGTTAAATGGAATTCAGAAGGTACTAAATAATTATATTTAAGCCCGTTTAAAAAGTTTGGTATTATTAAATCCAGATCAAAAAAATTAAAATATTGTCTTTTTATTTCTTTATGAACAATAAATTGCTCCAGCCAATCAATGATTTTGAGATAATAAGTATTGTTATAAAAAAATATAAAATATTGAAAAAATAAAACTAGTAAAATCTCTGGCCAAACAAATGCTATATGTGAGTTTAGTTTCTTCAGATTAGAGAACATATCATAGATGATAGTCCTTATTTACTTAAAGAATTGCTTAATGATCTATCTAAATTTAATTGATCTTCTACTGGTAATATAATAGTCATTAAATGAAAATACTAATTGTTGGATCTGGACCCTCTTCATATGGAGCTTTATTAAAGTTAGCAAATTTTTCAAATATAGAAATAACGATGATTGACAACAGTACTGAAATGGATGAGTTCTTTGATGAGTGTATATTTCAACAAAATTTTGACGAAGGAAATAGAATTCCAAACAATTTAAACATTTATGATAAAAAAATTGATGATGAATTAGAAAATGGCCCATATGCTTCAAAAATTTTTGGTGGCTTTTCTAATGTTTGGGGTGGAACTGTTTTTCCTCCCTCAGAAAGCGAAAAAAAAATATATAGTGATTTAGGGATAAATATTGAAAGATTTATTGGAATAATTAATGAAAATATTCAAACATTTGGTAATGGATTAGATTCTTCTAATTTAGTAAAAACCGAATTTACAAAAAGAGAAGCATTTTTATATAAAAAACTAAAATTAAACTCCAAATCAAATTTTGACTCATACCCAGCAAAAATATGTATAAACTCAAATAATCCATATTTATCAGAAGCAGAACTTTTATGCAAAAACTGTAAAAACTATTTGTGGAGTTGTAGAAATGACACCATCTGGAGTACGAAAAGTTATATAAAAAAGGCGATACAAAATGGTCAGATTAAATATGTACCAAACGGAAAGTTGAAGGATGTTAAAGAAAGTGACTCAGTAGTCAAATGCAATATAATAATCGACAATCATATTCAAAATTTGGAGTTTGATAAAGTATTTTTAGGGTGTGGCCCAATTAATACAAGTAAAATAATGATGGAGTCGTTTGATATTGACAATTTAGAAATTAAAACATGCGACATGATGAGTCTTCCATACTTTACCTTAAAATTTGGAAGTCCAAAAAATCATTCATTTGCTGATATATTTACATATTTTAAAAAAGAAAAAGTAGAGTTTTTTTTACAAATTTATGGATTCTCAAAAAGCTTAGTCACCTTGGCAAGCAATGTATTGCCCATCACAAAAATATTAAAATATTTACCTTCATCATTATTTTCAAACTTTGGAGGAATATTTTTATACGTAAATCAAAATTACTCTACAACCCTTAATATTCATAAGGATAAGAATTCTAAATTCAATATTTACAAGAAAGAAATTCCAAACACGTTTCCTTTAAATATGTTTAAAGAACTAAAAACTTTGTTAAAGAAATCAGGAATTTTTGTAATTCCGTTTATATCTAAAAAATTTTTCTACGGAAAGAGTAATCACTACGGATCTCAATTTGCCCATAAAAATATCAAAGATGAATTTTCATCTGACAGACTTGGTAGAATTTTTGATTTTGAAAATGTGCATATTATAGACAGCTCTGTGCTTCCAGTGTTAAATGTAGGCCCACTTACAGTCACAATTATTGCAAACAGCTACAGAATTATTGAAGAAGTTTTTGATAAATAAATATTTGAATTAAATCATATATTTGTAGTTAAATTTACTTTAAAATCAGTAAATAGTGAAAGTTTTTACAACTGGTAAATCAAGTTTCTTTAGTAAGCTATTTTCTAAATCAATTCAAAACATAGAGTTAGTTGAAATTCAATCAGAAACAAACAGATCTTCTTCTGAGATGAAATTTAATCTCAATTTTTTGAATGAAGTGACAAATGAATCTATGATAATTCACCCAGCTTGGAACATGAATACTAGAGATTACAAATCATCTTGGGAAATTAACGTAAAAGGTAGCATAAACTTTTTTGATAGTTTAAGTTTTGATTTAAAAAATAAATTCATATTTGTTTCTACCGTAAGCGCACATGAAAATGCATTGTCTATCTATGGTAAACATAAATATGAAGTTGAAGAATATATTTTAAATAACAGCGGTCTAATTTTAAAATGTGGTCTGTTAATCAATGAAGAAGATCCATTTTCTGAAGGTTTTTTTGCAAATCTTTACAACTTAGCAAATAAAGTTCCAGTAATACCAAATTTTTCTGGAAATAGAGATATATATCAAATTACAAAGAGAGAAAACTTACAAAAATCATTTTATGAGTTAGCTAACAATCAGGAATCTTTCTCTAAATTAAATAATTGTTTTGTAGAAAAAAATTATACATTTAGTGAATTAGTAAAAAGTGTCATGGATATTGATAAAAAAATATTGAATATTCCTTGGTTTATAGGTTATTACGCGTCAAGATTTTTTGAATTACTTAAGATAAATTTTCCTATTAAAAGTGACAGCCTTTTAGGTATCAAAGAATTCAAAAATTAGTAAATTCTTTTTTTTTCATCAAATAATTTATTTGCATTTTCAAGATCATTTAAGTTACCAATATCAGACCAATATTCTGAAATTAAATAAGATTTTATCTTGTAATTATTGCCAGCAATTTCTAATAATTCTGGTATGTCTATTTTCTTATTTGGTATCTTTTTTACAATTTTGTTTGAGAGAATATTTATTCCTGCACTTATAAAATAAGGAAATTCAGGTTTTTCAGTAAATTTATTTATTTTATTTTTATCAACTTCAACAACTCCATATGGAATGTTCAAATAAAATTCTTTTATACCCATTAACATATCAGCTTTAGATTTTATATATTCATTAATGAATAAATTAAAACTCATATTCGTTAAAATATCTGAATTTATTAATAATACTGATTTTTGATCATATTCTAAATTAGATGCAGAGCCAAGTGTGCCTAAAGGTTCATTTTCGATAATGTAACTAATATTTGCAGAAAACTGGGAGCCATCTCCTACCTCGTCAATAATCTTTTGATGTTTATAGTGAACAGATATGTTGACATCACTTATACCAGAATTGACTATCTGTTTAATAATTCTAAATATAATAGGCTCCCCTCCGATTGGAACTAATGGTTTTGGGGTATCGAGGGTGATAGGGTTTAATCTTTTTCCTGCTCCACCTGCAAGAATTAAAGCTTTAAAATTGTTCGAATTATCAGTTTTATGAAAATCAAAAATAAGATCAATATAAGTTTTGTCTTTTTTTACGACTGGAAGAATATTATCGAATGATTTTCCAAAGCTTTCTTTAACTTTTTTATTTCTCGATACTTCATCCTCATCATCAAGTATATAAATAAAATTTTTATTCATAGCTTTATCAATACTATGATCAATTTTTAATCCTTTTAACAAGGTTCTTCTAATGTCGCCATCTGTGAGTGTTCCAGCAACCTTGTTATTATTTAACACAATTAAGCATTTTTTAGGATTTTTATCTATTGCTTCTAATGCCTCAAATATTGTAGATTTTATGTCAATGATGTATCTTTTGTTGTCGGAATTCATATGTTTTTATAATATACGTTTAATTAACATTCTAGTATGAAAACATTGATTGTAGGGTTTGGTTCTATAGGAAGCCAACATTATGAAGCATTAAATGAAATTTCAAAGCCTGAAGAAATCTATATTTATTCAAGAAGAAATCTAGAAATTTATAATTGTATAAATACATTGGAAGAATTGGACTTCGATCAATTTGAATATATTGTATTATCAAATGAATCAAGCCTACACAAGGAATGGCTTAGAAGAATTGAAAATGTAGACTCAAAAATCTTAGTTGAAAAACCACTGTTCTCTAAAAAAACATTGGATGTTAATTTTAAAAATAAAAAAAACATATATGTTGGTTATTTTCTACGAATACATCCATTAATCGAGTACTTAAAACAAATTAATAATATGAAAATTCAAAAAGTTGAGTTTATAAACCATAGTTGGCTTCCAGATTGGAGATCAAATATAGATTATCAAAAAAGTGTT
>MDTG01365445.1_pt1 | contig 10111 bp, 11 predicted proteins | sample 811421 | NCBI WGS metagenome assembly MDTG01 (sample SAMN05326645, study PRJNA326480) | marine metagenome | isolation source: seawater | place: Pacific Ocean: South East | collected 2011 | reverse complement strand
GGATAACAGCGTGTTGATAAACAATAAGAAAGTCAGATTTTATTGGTATTTTCAGCAAAACATTTGTGGATATCTTTTTAAAAACCGCGTGACACAGTAGCTGCGGTTCAGTAAGAATTGGATTAACAAAGAGGATAATAACGACTATATTTTAAGAAATTTATTGGCGGAGAGTAGGGGATTCGAACCCCTGATAGGTAGTGCGAATACCTACGCCTGACTATAACACAGGTCCATTTGACCACTCTGGCAACTCTCCAGTAATAAAGAAATCCGGTGGACCTAACGGGAGTCGAACCCGTGCTGGAACCCTTAGGAATGAGTCCGCCCACCACTGGTAGGCCCATCGGATACTTTATTTTATCTTGGCTCAAACGTGGCTTGTGAGTCTTTTCTTACCGTAATTCACAGATTCATCGGGATAACTAAAGATTATATGCAAATAATCTTAAATCCTTTTGGTTATGGAAATAAAAAACAACAGACAATGGCAAACAATGCCAATTTATGTTTCATAAAACCTGAATTTCACGAATCACCCCTGTAAAATCCTCTTCAGGCCATATAATCTTCGAGGTCAGTGCTGTAGCGCTTGTATTTCTTAAGATCAACGCGGGTCAGTACAGTAGCGATGTTCTTAATCCCCGCATCTTTGAAATTCTTAATCCCTGCCAATACCGTTGCGCGCGAAGTGCGGCGCCAGCCTGCACAATATAGTGTCAAATCAGAAAGCTGGGCCAGAATAAGCGCATCTGAAACACTCAATGATGTTGGTGCATCAAGAACAACAAGGTCATAGGCTTTGCCCAATGACTGCACCAAGGCATGCAGTCTTTTTGAATTCACCAGATCCAGTGCTTGCCCCGGCACATCGCGTCCAAAAATCACATGTACACCAGAAGGATCTTCACGGTAAATCACATCTTCAAGCCCCGCATCTTCTGATAGGTAATCAACGAGCCCTTTGTGATCAGGACAGTTAAAGGTGACATGTAACGTTGAACGACGGAAATCACAGTCAAGAACAATGACTTTCTCCCCTGAGCGCGCCGTTAAGGTTGAAAGCCATGTTGAAAGCGTTGTCTTTCCCTCTCCTGAGACCGATGAGGTAATGGTAATAATCTTTGGCGACTTGCCAGCCATTTGGCTCATCATCTGAGTGCCGCGCATTTGAATAGCCATGCGCACTGAACGCACCATCTCAGCCACGGTTGAAGCAGATTCAGATGTAATGTAACGCGCTGTCTCTTTATGTTTAAGCCGCGGCGCATGCGCCATCGCGCCAAAGTTTGGTAAGCCCGATACGGCCTCAAGCTCACTGATGGAGCGAATAGATTTATCCGTCTTTTCCAAAAATACTGGGACCATAACACCAAGTACACCACCGATCAGCGCCGCGATAATCAAGACATATCGCGCATTCGGGTAGCTCGGACTGGATGGCACAGATGCATAAGAAATAACTTTGGATGCTTTCTTAGTATCACTCCCTGTCACACGCCCCTCTTGTGATGCCGCGCGCTCAATCGCTGTTTTCAGATTAGTATAAATCGCTTCATTCTTGGCAATCTCCTGACGCAAAAGAGCAAGGCGTTGTGCTTCTTGCTTTTCAGCCATGCTAAATGTTTGTTCGGCGGAAACACTGGTTTTTAACTGACCCTGAATATTAGCGATGTCTTCTTCAATCGCTCTTAATTGTGTCGTTAGGGCTTTTTCAATCGCAGCTATCTCAGTACGAATTGATGTTTTGATGCTCTCTAGCTTCGTACGCGCCTCGATCAAGGCAGGGTGCTTCTCGCCGTATTTTTGCTCCAAAGATGCTAATTCTTTTTGCGCCATAATTTCATAACGACGTAAATCCTTGACCACATCTGAGCCGCTGGCATCACTGGCCGCACCACCTTCTTCGTAATATTTTATTGCCTGTAATCTTTCGTAAATTTCAGCATATTTAACCCGCGAGCGGACAATCTCCGTTTGTAACTCACGGCGTTCTGCAGCACTCAAAACAGGTGCATCTGGCGGCGTTACTTCATCAAGAAGTGCCTGATCTTCTTTCGATGCTTCTTTTGTTGCTAGATTATTAGCCTCTGCCTGTATTGCATCTATACGATCCTTTATCCCTTCAAGTTTATCATGCATAGATTTTAAGCGGCGGTCTTGCACGGCTGAAATCGTGCCAAGAGACGTCGAGGCCCCTTCCGTCATTGCCAGATAGCTATCCGCAATAGTATTCGCAATCAGCGCGGATTTTTGCGGATCAAGCGATGTGTATTCAAGCTGAATAATGGCAGAGCCCTCCAGCGCCTCAACCTCTAGCTTCTTTGCAAAACGATCTAAAAGATCAGCCGATATACCTTGCGCCCCCTGCTGGACGTCTTGGCGAGATTCTTCAATACTGCGAACAAATTCAGGGTCATCCATCAATGACAAGGTTTCGAACACGCGCTCATGCAAAGAAGAAGAGCGCATAATTTGCACGGCAGAACCAACTGTCATCGGCATATCTGCTCCCGCATCTTGCGCCTCAATAATAACTAAACTGCGCGCTGTATATTGCGGCGGCGTTACCGTTAGATAAAAAACAGCCAACGCCAAGCTTAGAGCAAAGATAGCCAACGCTAAATAGCGGCGGCGATAAATCATATCAAGCACGGATATACTGTCGATTTTATCGGATGATTTGAAGAAAAAGGCCGGCATGCGCCCAAGATCCATAGCGGGGTCCATGGCCTGATACCCGTCAAAACGCTGATCCATTTGGCCTTGCTCACTCATTGACTAGAACACGCCCCCTTCTTTAACAATCAATACATCCCCCGGATGCAATCTTGTATCCCCGTTGGCGCGCACTTGCTTTTCGCGCGCTCCTTCACCGCGGATGACTTTATATGAATTCTGGTTCGCCCCCATTTTATAGCCGCCAGCGAGCGCAATCGCTTTCAACGCATTCACGCGCGCCGTATAAGGATAACTACCCGGCTTGTTCACCGCACCCATCACATAAATCGGCTCGTATTTTTTAACCACAACATTGACTTTAGGATTCTTAAGATAGCCATCCTTTAATGCAGCGGTTAGCACGGAAGCAATTTCAGCCTCACTCAGCCCTGCAATTTTCATGCTCCCGATAAATGGGAAAGAGATAATGCCGCCAGCATCAACCGCATAGTCACGGCTTAGTTCCTCTTCACCATAAACAGCAATGGACAGGACTTCGCCCGGTTCCACCTTATGCACATAGTGTCTGTAGTGATTAGATGTCGAAAGGGATTGCTCAGGCGCAGGCACTGCACGAATAACACGCTCAACAGAAATGCTTTTTGTCTCCGGTATCTTAGAATCGTTGCCAAAAGGTGCTTTTTGCGCACACGCACCCAGCGCTACTGCAAGCATACAAAAGCAAAAGAACATCACTGGGTTTAATCTCAATCGGGTCATTTATTCGTATCTAGTCATATTTATTGTTATTAATATCTGCCAGAAGGTGAGTTTTACTGGGTTTTATGGCAATGACGCCACCTGCTTAAGTCTGTATGCTTCGCTTATTTTATGCAAGCGTCCATAGAATTTGTTTTTTTGCGTAAAAACCCAAAAGTTTTAATGATTTTTTGCTCATTTTTTACTGGCTTTTTAAAATGGAGTGGTTTATATCTGGCCTATTCCCCGAAAATCTTTAACTCATCACTTAATCGTAAAAACGGGTTACGGGTCCAATGGGAAAAAAGGAAAATAAATTATGAAACCGATACAATTTTTTAAAGAAGTAAAATCAGAAGGTAAAAAGGTTACGTGGCCGACCCGTAAAGAAACAGTGATCTCGACGATCATGGTCTTCATCATGGTTATTCTGATCTCACTTTTCTTATATGTATCAGACCAGATCATTGCATGGTTAATCAGTCTGGTTTTGTAAAATTTGGATAAACGACAAAAGGAAGAAGCAAAATGTCTAAACGTTGGTATGTATTAAATGTTTACTCTGGATCAGAGCAACGCGTTAAGGATGCAATCCTTGAGAATGCGTCAAAACAAAAAATGGAAAATTACTTTGGCGATATCATGATCCCGACAGAGGAAGTCATGGAAGTCAAAAAAGGTAAGCGCGTCACAACAGAGCGTAAGTTCTTCCCAGGTTATATCCTGATCAATATGGAAATGAACGACAATGCTTGGCACCTTGTTAAGTCTGTACCAAAGGTAACAGGATTCCTTGGTGGCGGTAAAAAACCTGTGCCAATGACAGATGCGGAAGCCAGCCGCCTGATTAAACAAGTTGAAGAAGGCGTTGAACGCCCACGTTCTACTGTGTCTTTCGATATTGGCGAAGAAGTAAAAGTAATCGATGGACCATTTGCGTCATTCAACGGTTCTGTAGAAGAAGTCGACGAAGAAAAACAGAAACTGAAAGTAACTGTTTCTATCTTTGGCCGTGCAACACCGGTTGAACTTGAATACACACAAGTTGAAAAAGCATAAATCTAACACACTGATTTATATTAATAATTTATAAGAAGCGACCCAGAAAATACACAAGGGGTCGCTTTTTTTCTGGACAGGTGCAAATTTTATGCGCTAGCCTATTACCATAATCATAAAAGAATAAGGAAGAAACGATGCAGGCAGAACCGGCAAAAGATGCGTTTTCAAGAAAAGCGCCTATGAAAATACAATATCTTAATAATTTGGCAGAATTTGAAGCTGCCATGTATAATGACACAGCTAAACTTGTCTCTGTCGATGTTGACATTTATGGCGAAAATCCTGCCGCCCGTTTTAAAGCAGATATGCTTTCAGACACATATTTAATGGTTACAAAAGCAAACGTAGAAGCATGGGCACTTCAAGTAGAAAAAGGCTCGAAGGCAGAAAAACTCCTCACACAAGCCATTAACACATTTAAATCTCATGAAAATTCTTTCGCGCACTCCTCTACGGGCCGCGCTTTTGAGGAAACGCGACGCAGAACTTTCGCAAGCCGCGCGCTCACAGGATAAAAAACCCCCTAAGCCATAGGTTACTCTATGGCTTTTTCTTTAGGAAAAAGCTTGCATTGGTACGCTTGAAGGCGTATAAAACCCTCTACTTTTAGTGGGAGGCGAAAGCCGTGTAACCACTAAGCCTTAAAACTAAAACGAAAGGTGAGCAAATGGCTAAGAAAGTAAATGGCTATATTAAGTTGCAAATCGCAGCGGGTTCAGCCAACCCATCTCCACCTGTAGGTCCAGCTCTGGGTCAACATGGTGTAAACATTATGGACTTTTGTAATGCGTTTAACGACAAAACAAAGTCTTTCGAAAAAGGAATGCCAATTCCGGTTGTTATTACTGTTTATGAAGACCGTTCATTCGACTTCATTACAAAAACACCACCGGCATCTTACTACCTCAAAAAAGCGGCTAATGTTGCAAAAGGTTCTGGCGAGCCTAACAAAAACAAAGTCGGTAAGGTAAAACTGAAGCAAGTGAAAGAAATTGCTGAAGCGAAAAAAGAAGACCTAAACGCCAACGACATTGAAGCAGCGATGGAAATCATCAAAGGTACTGCACGTTCAATGGGTATCGAGGTAGAGGAGTAAGAACCATGACAAAACAAACGAAAAAACAAAAAGCAATGGCTGAAGCAGTTGATCGTGAAAAGCTATATACAGTAGCTGAAGCAATTGGCCTCGTATTGAAAAACGCGACAGCGAAATTCGACGAGACAGTTGAGATCTCAATGAATTTGGGTATTGACCCTCGTCACTCAGACCAAAACCTTCGCGGCATGACATCTTTGCCTCACGGTACAGGTAAATCAGCACGTGTTGCTGTATTTGCTCGTGATGCAAAAGCAGATGAAGCGAAAGCGGCTGGTGCTGACAAAGTTGGTGCTGAAGACCTCATGGAAGACATGCAAAAAGGTAATCTGGATTATGACCGCGTTATCGCGACACCAGACATGATGCCTGTTGTTGGTCGTCTCGGCCAGATTCTAGGTCCAAAAGGCCTTATGCCAAACCCAAAAGTTGGTACAGTGACACCTGATGTTAAGAAGGCTGTTGAAGCGGCAAAAGCTGGTTCAATTGAATTCCGCGCAGAAAAAGAAGGTATCGTTCATGCACCAATCGGTAAAGCAAGCTTTGGCGATAAGAAGCTGACTGAAAACTTGATTGCGTTCTATAACGAAATCCTTCGTGCGAAGCCATCAGGCGCAAAAGGCACATATGTGAAACGCGTTGCGATTAGCTCATCTATGGGCCCAGGCGTGAAAGTTTCAGTAGACAGCCTACAAGAAGAAAAAGCAGCGGCCTAAGCGCTCTGCCTTTAATATTTAAGAATTTAAAAGGGGCGGTCTTCCGCCTCTTTTTTTATCTGTATTATTAATATTATGTCATTGACGAAAATTATTCATAATTCTAGTCTTAACCATGCTTAGAGAAAAACTTATACGCGGGACCGTCAGTCTCATATTCAAAATTGCAGGTCTAAAAGACAAAGATCGCAAGACACTCCTCAGAAATATTGTCAAAGATAATTGGGGGGACCTTCCTGTCTGGAGCACACTAGAACATCCGACAATCGAAGAAGTCGCCAAAGCAAGTATTGGATGTGGCGTCGTGCTTGTTTTTCGTGATCCTAATGATGGTGTCATGAAAACTGTTGTTGCCGAAGCTGGCACTCATTACGGCGAAACAGACGAGCCGCGAATCACTATTCCTGGCGGGTTCATCACAATTGATAAAAAACTCGGCAGTTCATATGTAGAAGCCGACGACACAAAAGGCGAAGATGGCCGAGAGGGGGCGGCGCGCGAAACAGAAGAGGAAATGCCTTCCGAGCATGGTAAGCCTATGCTCGAAGTTGACCCAAATCGTCTTATGCCAATGGATACCAAGACCATTAATTTTCCCAATGGTGAGCACCGTGTCGTTATCGGATTTATGCTGGAGTTAACCGATGAAGAAGCACAAAAATTCGTCACCCATGCACAAAGAACACATGAAGACGAACAATACAAAAAAGCTGTTCAGCAACACACCATCAACCCCGCCTCTGGTCTGCCGGAAGTAGATCGCATCTCAATTCTACCTCTGGATAAGGTTGCAAAGCACCACTATTCATTACTACACGGTGATCAAATATCTTTGTTCCAAATTACAAATAATTACTTCAAGGCGCTGAGACGCAATAGACATACGCCCACAGGGACATCACCAGCATAGGTCTTTCCTTATTTTCTAAAAGATATATCCTATAGATATGCGTTTTATATCTATTTTCTTTTTGTGCTTTCTTTCAATGCCTGCCTTGGCTATTGAGCTTAAGGGCAATTTTACGCAAGGCGGCTATGTTTATGGCCAAGTTGAGAAAGGGCAAAATATCTACCTCAATGACAGTAAAATAAATACCGATAAGGATGGGTATTTCCTTTTTGGTTTTAACCGTGAATATCCTGAAACAGCCACCCTAACCATCAAAAATGAACGCGGCGAAATTACCGAGACAAAAAAGCTTAAAATCAAACAGCGCGATTATAATATTGAACGCATTGATGGCCTACCGCCTTCAAAAGTAACGCCGCGCACCGAAGAACAACAAGCACAGATCAGTAAAGAATGGACCATTAAGCAAGACGCCTATAAAGACATTCAAAGTGGCAATGGTTTCACACAAAAATTTATCCAACCCGTTGAAGGCCGCTTCTCAGGATTTTATGGATCTCAGCGCATTTTAAACGGTGAACCGCGCCGCCCACATTTTGGGCTTGATATCGCCGCGCCTAAAGGCACAAACCCCATGGATTATATTGGCACACCTATCAAGTCTCCTGCTGATGGTATCATTACACTCGCCCGCAAGAATATGTATTTTGAAGGGAATATGGTTTTCATTGACCATGGGCAAGGACTTGTTTCAATCATGATGCATTTGGAAGATATCAATGTCGAAAAAGGCGAGCATGTAAAACAAGGTGATATCATCGGCACACTCGGCATGACAGGCCGCGCTACAGGGCCACATTTGCACTGGGGCTTACGCCTTAATGGCGGTATACATTTGGACCCGCAATTAATGATTGAGGACAATCAAAGCTACGCCTATAACGATTAATAGTTCTTACTAAAACTAGGCCGCTTGCTTAAAGCCATTACCACCAGAAATTGTCTTAATTTCATTATCATCACCAAGTAAGACAACCCGCGGCTTGTGCGTTTTTGCTTCTGCCTCAGACATGCGCGCATAAGACAAAATAATCACCTTATCACCTTCATTGGTTAAATGCGCCGCCGCACCATTAATACCGATAATCCCGCTCCCGCGCTCTCCCGGGATCGTATATGTCGTTAAGCGATTACCGTTAGTGATGTTCAGAACATCAACTTGCTCATGGACAAGTAACCCAGCCGCGTCAAGAAGGTCCTGATCAATCGTGATTGATCCTTCGTAATGTAGGTCACATTGCGTCACTGTGGCACGGTGCAGTTTCGCCCGAAACATATTTAATTCCATTTTTATCTCCGTTATTAATGGCCTCTTTATATAGGCCCGATTGCACAGATCGTCAATAAAACTGTTGAAATCAATAAACAAAAATAAGCAACAAAATTACTATTTCGCAACAACATCACTCTTTCCTTGTATTTTGTCATATTGTCTGGTTACTTGAAGATATGAGTGAACAAGAACAACAAGACGACACAAAATACAGAGAAACCACAGAACACTATATAACGCTCATTGTTTTAGACAGCGAAGAAAACCAGCGTCAATTTGATTTCCCTCTAAAAAATCCACCTCCGTCTGACCCAGGCGTCATCCCAAAAAAAGTGTCCCTTATTTTAGCAGAAAAGGAACATGAGGAGGGAACACAATTTTTCATCAAAACAAGCATTGCCAAAACTATAAAAAACAGAGAAGAAATTAGCGCTTACGGAACAACAGAAAATAAAGTTAACACACATGTAGAAATGGTTACAACTCATTACGAGGCGCAGTTAATCTCCATGGAAGATTTTGTAGAAATGGCTAATGAATTCGATAAAGAAGACGACGAATTCTACGCCACAAATAATCAAGCTATTGCTGAAGAAGCATTCATGATGGGGCAAAGTTTCTACCAACTTCCAGACGGGGCGATGTACACTGCCTTCCATAATGGCCTCTCCTATATGCACGAAACAACAACACGCCAAAACATGGAACAAAAAGATATGCTGACCGGCGAAATCACTACGGGTACAGCTATTTTATTTGAACGCGAAAAAATGGTTTTAGTTACCAAACCTGCTCTAGAAAACAGACCGTTGAGAGATTATATCATGACTCCATCAGGCGATACGTCCATAACGCACCTTGGCTCTCCAAAACCGCACTAAAACATATTTTTGCTTTTAGCTATTGACTCATAGCGCCATGCAAGGCTATATAGAACTATCTTTTGAGGAACTTCCCTATTTAAATTAATAATAAACGCAGGCTCAAGGCCGCTGGAAGCAAAAGCAAACCTAAACTTTATAACGATTTAAACATCTATCTATTTATTTCATCAACCCACACTCGAAATGTGACACTCCATGCAATTACAAGAATTAAAAACAAGATCTCCCGCTGAACTATTGGCCTTTGCCGAAGAACTAGACGTTGAGAATTGTGGCTCTATGCGCAAACAAGACATGATGTTTGCGATTTTGAAAAAACTCGCCGAACAGGATGTGCCGATTTCTGGCACAGGCGTTATCGAAGTCCTTCAAGACGGCTTTGGTTTCCTAAGATCACCAGAAGAAAACTATCTCCCAGGCCCAGATGATATTTATGTATCACCAGCGCAAGTGCGCCGCTTTGGTCTGCGTACAGGCGACATTGTAACAGGCTCAATCCGTGCGCCAAAAGACAATGAGCGTTATTTCGCGCTTGTCCATGTAGACAGTGTCAATTACGACACACCGGAGAAAGTTAAGCACCGCATTAACTTTGATAACCTCACACCACTTTATCCGGATCGTAAGATCAAAATGGAATTGGAAGACCCGACTAAAAAAGGTATGACTCAGCGTATTATAGAGCTGGTCTCACCGATTGGTTTTGGTCAGCGTGCGTTGATCGTTGCGCCGCCGCGTACAGGTAAAACG
>MDTG01117015.1_pt1 | contig 10111 bp, 11 predicted proteins | sample 811421 | NCBI WGS metagenome assembly MDTG01 (sample SAMN05326645, study PRJNA326480) | marine metagenome | isolation source: seawater | place: Pacific Ocean: South East | collected 2011 | reverse complement strand
TTTAAAATTGTAGATAATTATAAATATTTTAAATCTTTTCCAGACGCGTGGATTAATGAGGAAAGTTTAGATAAAATAGGACCACGTTATTGTGATAACTGTAGATGTTATGGTACTATAAATAATATATTTATAGGATATTGCCTAAATTGTGCTAATATATTTAATGGAACACGCGGATATGGAATGTCAGGAAATGAGATAATTAATAATCCTACAGACTTTGATTTTAATAAATGTCCATATATGAGTTCACTAGAACAAATAGAACTAATAAAAATTATAGAAAAATTTAAAATTGTTCCTATTCCTCCGCCTCCTGTTTTATCTAGAAGTTTCGCAAGCGATATTATTGATCAAAATGAAATTTGGTGTAAAAATTATGGATGGGATAAATATAAAGAATATGAATGTCTGGATAGAGCAGATTCTATATCTTAGATTAAAACACTTAAAGATACAATAGGTTTATATATTGGACAGCAAACAGCTTAATATATATTTTTCATATTTATATCATGCTGTCAGCATAGGTGACATTCTTTTAGGTAAAACTTTTATTAAATATTTATATGGACATTTATAGATAATAGTGACCCGAAGCACTATTATTGCTAAAAAGGCACTATGAATTTTATTATAAGTAGACAATAAAAGAATGTAGATACCTGAATATATTTTTTTATAGAAAGCTATTAGCTTACTATTATTATGATAAATTTTTGTTCGATTAGCTCAGCTGGTTAGAGCGTGAGACTGTTAATCTCAAGGTCATTGGTTCGAACCCAATATTGAACGCATTAAAATAATAAATTTAGTTTATTATTATTTTAATAATATTTTAATTTGGAAAACTTTTTGTCAGTTAATTGACCCCCTCCAAAAGCAACTAATAAATATAAAAGATGATATACCAGAAAAGCTGCTACGAATGTCGAAAAAAATACAAATGTTAATTTAACTGATTCTCTAATATTATGAATTCCGTACGCAGAATAAAAATAATTTTTTATTAAGTCGGTTTCTGTAAGGTCACGAGCAGCAATCGCAAATGCTGATATTGCTGCTGCCGCTATCGCATTTAAAATAAATGCTTTAAATATAGTTGTAGCTCTCCATGATTTTGTTAAAGGGAACATTATATATATTCAAATAAATTATTAGAAGGTATTTAAAGTTAAGATATTATAAATCTCTAAGAAGTAAAATGGTTCTAACTAATCACGGTTTTGATTCTATACATAAAAAATTTATTAGTTCTGGGTGGATATTAAAAGAAAATAAAAATAATATGATGATTTATGTAGACCCTATAAATGAAAATGATCTGTTTTGTATAGATGTTAATATTGATTCTATTGATATCACTATTCCTATTGCTAATAGTAATATTCAATATAAAACTTCGCTTAATGATTATTTTCTAGCCAGCGAATATTTAGAGATGCATCTTGATCATTTTATGAAAACTGAAAATCGTTATGTTAAAGATAATATTATATACTAATTTATATAATGACTGATATTCAGCTGGATGAAATCGAACCTGTTTTGACCGATAAAAATGGCATTGCTGTTACCGAAACTATGCTAGTTAGAGTTAAAGATTCTGTTAAAAATAATTTGAAAGATATAGGCATTAAACCATCTACATTATATAAAGTTATTGGACTTACTATGGAAGCTGTTGAGGATACACCAGTTAAAGGACCTGAGCAAAAAGAATTTGCTATTAAAGTAATTAAAACTCTTGTTGAAGAATTACCCGAAAATTATCCTGAAAAAACATTTTTAGTAGAATCTATTACTTCCGGCACTATTGATGGTACTATTGAACTTGTTGTAGCAGCTTCCAAAAATGAGCTTACTATTAATCAAGTCGTCGCTGTTTCTAATGCTTGTCTTCCTACTTTATTTGATTATATTAGCACTCGTTGTGGAAGTCGTCGAAAAAAATAAATTATATATATAAATAATTTATATGTATAATTTTGTTAAAAATAAATCTTTTTATTTTAAATTCTTATTCATTATTAGTATTATTTTATTTGTTTTAAATATTATTTTAATTATTATCTGTTTTCTTATTTGTAAATGGATGTATAATAAAGTACATAATGAATTTTTCTCAATCGATAAATATACTAATTATCAAAAATTTATTCTTAAAAAATATGGTAACTTTTCTGTCAGTAAAATATTTATTGTTAAATATAATGTTCTTAATTGTTGGAGTGAAGTTCCTAAATTCTTACTCCGTTTGTATCTTCCTAACAGTAACCGCTTTTTAGATGAAAGAAATAATATGTTGAATCACTCTAAAATAATCTGTCAATTGGATTTTAATAATGAAAGCAAATTTATATTAATTGAAAAAAATGCTTGTTTAAGAATTAAATGTGATTTTTTTATTAGAGATAATTATATTATTAAATCTATTAACTTAGATAAAAAATGGAAATTTAAAAATATCTTAAATAACACAAAAAAAAGAATTGGTAAAAAAAAATTCTTTTCTTGGCATCTCTGTAATAATAATTGTCAACATTGGATTAAAGAAATCTTAATTACATTAGGTAAATTTAATAAAGAAAATAAAGATTTTTTGATTCAAAATTTACATCAGGCCTATGATATTTTCCCTTCTAATAGATTAAATATGCTTTCTATGTTTATAAATTTTCTTAATATCTTATTATAATTATATGTTTATACAAGATTCTAATAAATTTATTCATGATAAACTTAATTCATCTAATTCATTTTGTATAACTCGATTTGGTTGGGGCGCTGAACCTGTTATATCACGTAAATGTCAATTAGATTTTACTAAAATACCTTTATTAGAAAAATGTATTCTAGAATATAATGCTGGAATATATGGTATTACTAATAACGATAAACTATTAATTTTATGGGCTTCTTTATATAATAGAGCTATTCAATCTTCTACTGCAATTGGTGTTTGGTTAAATAACGATGTCTCTACTATTATTAAAGAATCACAACTAGGTCTTATTAAAAATAATCAAATTTTATTAAAAGCTGAATTTATTGATCCTCAATTCGCGATACTTAATGATAAAATCCCATGGACACAAAGTTTAAGTGGCAAAAAAGTATTAATTATCTCTCCTTTTATTGAGTCATTTAAAAAACAAGTTGAGAGAAAATATAAAGTTATTAATGGAAAATTTAAAATATTCAAAGACGATCAGGAATTTGTATTTTATAAATGCTATAATACTATCGCTGGAAATCACCCGCATTATAATTGGATTATTACTTTGAATATTATGTTAAATGATATTAGTAAATTAGATTTTGATATCGCTCTTGTTTCCTGTGGTGGATATGGTAATTTACTATGTGATTTTATATATAACTATATGAATAAAAGTTCTATTTATGTTGGTGGATGTTTACAAATGTTTTTTGGTGTAACTTGTAAAAGATATATTGATAATAATTGGGCTGGCAAGTATGTTAATAATAATAATTTAATTAGACCATGTAAAAATGAACATATTCAAATTAAAACTTTTAAACAATTATATGATATAACTTTAAATAATGAAGTTGAAAATAAATGTTATTGGTAAAATAATAATAAAATTAATTATTTTTATATAATATATGGCTTTTACAACTAGTACTACTTTATCTGTCTCTAGTAAAAAACCCATGGATTGTGTTAAAATGGCTAGATTCTTAGGTGCTAAAGGTTTTTATACTTCTGTCGCTGTTAATACTTCCGCTGAACCCGATATTGAATATGGGTGTCGTTTAACACAATCTATGACTGAAAAAAAAGAAATGGAATCTTTATGGACTACTCTTAAAGATGAATATGATTTAGAATGTGCTCATGTCCGAATAGGTGACCAGTTCGATGGTTGTATTTTAGATTTCCTACGACCATCTTTATGTCCAAATAATACTATTAATAAAATTAATAGTAATAATAATTATAGCATTCCCAATATAGCTTTCTCTGCATTAGCTCCTCGATTTTTAGATAAGGGGTGGAATTCTGAAAAAAAATAGTTTTTTTCTATACTGATTCTGGTACTACTGTTAAAATTTCTTTTTCGCAACCTCCGTGTTTAGAATTGCTCATTTAAACTAATTATAGATATTATATAACAATTATGTTGAATCAAATGAAATGTGAATACCATTCTGGGTGTCTATACGATGTTTTATGTAAATGTAATAATTGTGATTATTTTTCTAGAGAGATTAATTTTAATATTTGGAGAAGATTCGCTTATTTACTAACTCAAAAAGCATTATTTACAAATAATTTATTCGTAAAATTGAAATACTTTTAAACTCATTTTTATAGAATAACATAAACTGTAAACATAAATATATAAATTTATATACTATGACTGATCTGAATAAAGTCGATATTTTAAAGAGAGAACACGCAATCGCTTTAAATAAAGTTAAGGTATTACAGCGCGAATATTCTGCTGCTGTTGCGGTTCGTCAAAAATTGGCACATGAATATTATAATTTAAATCATAATGATGGTTTTACTTTTGTTGTAAAACGCACTAAAAATAAAAATAAAAATAAAAAATATTATAAATCAAATAGTGTTATTAATCCTGCTCAATATATCGAATCTAGTCATAATAAATACGAGATGCTTAAACAACTTCATGTAAATAATGGTAATAATTTCCCTGAATATCAATTAGGACACGGTCCTAGCTCCGGACGCAAACATTTTGAAAAGTCTAAAATATTTTATGATAATGACCCATTCAAGCCTTCTCCTAGTGTATTCGGACATCACCCATGGGGAGACTATAATAGCGATGATGATAATTAGATAATTTATTATCCCGTGCGAGCTGGCTCGCTCCCGCCCCGCCCCCAAGGGGACCGCGCGGGAGGTACGATTGGGCTAACTAGATTACAGGGGCTATCGGGAAATGGGTGATATAACTGGAAATGAGTAATAATTTATATAAGACATAAGATCCATTTTTATAAAAAAAATTTTATTTTTTTAATTAATAAGTGTCATGACCTCGCGCTTTGCCATCTGTACATCAGCAGCATATTCGTCTAACGTACGCGTCTCTGATTTATCATCGAATCCTACCATAGTAAATTTAAATACATCTATTTCATTTTCCTGACCAATTCGATGACAACGGGCAACAGCTTGATCTTCAATAGCTGGATTCCAATGTGGACTTACAAAATATATCTCATTGAATTGTTGTAAATTTAATCCTTCACATCCTGTTTGAATCTGTAGAATTAATACATCACTAGTTTTAGTTAATATATCTGAACGATTATTTTGATTAACTCGTCCATCAAATGTTTCTACATTTAAACCATGTCGGGTTAATTCTTTTTTTAATATATCTATTTCTCCTCGATAATGACAGAATACCAGTTTGGCTCTTTTATTATCTTTTCTCTCTAAAATAGTACTGACAACTGTATCCATTTTACTTGAAGATATTAAACCCTGGGATATATCCTCTGATTCTTCTATTAATCCTGATTCAATTAGGCTCTCTACGTTTTCCTTCATTAAGGGTGGATAAATACATGATTGTCTAGCTCTGGTGAGTAAAGCTAAACTTTTAAACTCACCTCCTAGAGCAGCCATTGAGGCATTCAGATGTGATTTACCAACCTTACTAAAATTCATCATAGAGTGTATCTCTTCTGCTAAGGCTTTCTCACTTTCATTTGACCATTCAACTTTTATGTTGTGAGTATTAAGCTTAGGTAATTTTATCCCTGCCTCCTCTTTTGTCCGTTTCAAAATAAATTTTCTAACTAATTCCATTAGTTTGTCCTTATTTGTATAATAACTCTCGGGTAATCCCATAATAGAGCAGAGACTGTAGAAATCTGTTTTTTTATTTTGAATAGGAGTACCTGTTACCAACCAGGTGATATTTGATTTTATTATCTTTGCGCCTTTATAGATCGCTGTTTTTTGATTTCTTAAATGGTGGGCTTCATCGTATATTACACGATCCCACACCATTTTATTAAGTAATCCTTGTTGTGATACCATACCATAGGTTGATATCACAATTGGTGCCTTTTGTAAATCCTCTAAGGTTTTACTTTTCTTATTATCGCCATGATAGACTAATGGCGAATGTCCTAGTGTTTTTTTTATTACTGATTCCCACTGCTCCATAAGCGCACGTGGAAGAACTATTAATGTATGTGATTTAATGTTACATAACATAACACCTATCATTTGAATAGTCTTACCCAGACCCATGTCGTCTGCAAGTAATCCACCTCTAATAAGCTGATCATTAGCCTCCACGCCCTTGATCTCATTATTCAAACACCAAGTTACACCTTCCACTTGGTGCTGCTTAATGTCAAGGTTATTACGCTCTAAATAACTGTAGAAATTCTTGAGTTCCGTCATATTATCTGTTCATGTGTTAGTTACCTAACTATTATTATTACTTATTCAATTTTAATTACCTAAATAAAAGATTTGGTATGGTGGTTGGGTAATGAGAGATATATATTTAATATTAACCTGTGCCACCTGGCTCGCTGCGCCCCGCCACCCCCACTTGATGCTAACGGGGGTCCTAGTGGGAAATCAAGCTTATAGGGCTAACGGGAAATCGGTGACATAACTGGAAATGAGTAATAAAATAATTAGGGTATTTAACGCGTCTCTCAAAAAGAAAATTGGGTTTTCTTTTTTTGTTTTTTTGTTTTTTTGTTTTTTTGGGGGAGGGGAAATATTGCGTCAAAGTTTAGACGCTGGTGTTAATAGTATCTACGACGGCGGTAAGATCGGTTTGGATGGGCGACGGGTGCTTCTTGATCTTGAACTGCTTCTTGGGCGACTTCGGCTTCTCCTCGGCACGCGTCTCAGCGGCTTTTGCGACCTTTTCCTGTTCAGCAATCAACTTAAGCTGTTCCTTGGCAACAAGTACGGCTGCCTTCGCGGCCTTGCGGTCTTCGAGGAGAGCAGCCTTGGCCTTAGCCTTCTTGAGACGCTCAACCTTACGGCGAGCCACCATGTAGGGCTTGTAGACCTTGCGAAGTACAGCCAGAAGCGGGCGGCACTTCTTCTTCAGATCCTTAAGCTCTCGTTCAGCCTTCTTGGCAGCGATGGCGGCTTCCTTGCGGCGGCGAATTTCAGCCTTGAGAGCACGGCGCAAGCCAATGACCCGGTCCTTGTTAGCCTTCTTAGCATCGCGAATTGACTTGAGGTGAGCCTTGGCAGCGACGATGGCCTTTTGGGCGCGCTCGCGCTCCGCGATCTGCTGAGGAGAATACTTGACGTACGCCATTGTATTAGTGTGTAGTGTGAGTTTTACTTCAAATGCCCAAGGGGTGTGTTGCTACCTTCTATGGCCCAAAAAGTATTTCAATTTTTTTGACGCCCAACTCAAGCTGCGAATCGGGTCCAAAAACCTCACTAACTACTCGTTACTTCTTACATTCTCGGGCAAAAAGAAAAATTGGGTTTTTCTTTTTTGTTTTTTTTGTTTTTTTGTTTTTTTGTTTTTTTGTTTTTTTGTTTTTTTGTTTTTTAAGCGGCAATTAAGCGGGGGCTGCGGCGAGGGATGGTATTGGCGATGTCCACTTCCTTGAGTTCGAGCTCAGGCTTCTTGGGTACCTCCGTCTTCTTGGGCGTCTTCTTGGGCGTCTTCTTGGGCGTCTTCTTGACCGGTTTCTTGAGTTCGGCAGGCAAGACGCATGCGCCGCGGGCCGCGAGGTATTCCTGAGCGCGGCGCAGCATGATCAGTTCCTTGGCCGCCTCGATGGCTTCCTTAGCAGCCTTGCGGTCAGCTTCAAGTTCAGCCTTAAGCTTCAACTTCTTGAGGCGCTCGACCTTGCGGCGAGCCACGCAGTAGGGCTTGTAGACCTTGCGAAGCACAGCCAGAAGCGGCCGACACTTCTTCTTGAGGGCAACTTCAGGCGAAACCGGCTCCTTCTTGATGACCGCAGCCATGCGCGCTAGGAGGCGCTCGGACTTGGCGACTTCCTTACGACGGCGGAGGTAAGCCTTGCCGGCACGACGAATTTCAGCAAGGTAGAGGCCTTTGGTCTTCTTCTCAGAACGCATGGACTTGAGGTGGGCCTTGGCGGCAACGATGGCCGCTCGGGCCTTCTCGCGCTCAGCGATCTGTTCAGGAGAATACTTGACGTACGCCATTGAATAGAGAGTGTGGTGTGAGTTTTTACTTCAAATGCCAGTGGGTGTGTGTTGAATCCTTCTATGCCCAAAAAAGTATTTCAATTTTTTTGAAGCCAAAACCAAAACTCCGGTCATGCCCAAAAACAGCTCTAACTAAGGCTACAGCTTACATAAAAAAAATTGATTTTCTTTTTTGGGACATATGGTTCGAAACAACGTACCATTTAACGTATCTTAAACTGATCAGTTGAGCCATTTCCCCGCTAAATAACAAAAAATTGAAATACTTTTTTGGTTCCGTTAGAGGGGGGATTGACATGCCCCCACAACGTACCGCTATCTCATTTCCCCCTAACGGCTATAAAATTGAAACGTTTTTTTGTTCCGTTGGGGGGAATTCAGGCCTCCCCTAACGGACCTAACCCATTTCCCCGTAAGCTGTAACCCTAGTTAGTGACGTTTTTGGATCTCTCCTCCCCCCCTGATGTGCGGGCGGGCTAAAAAATTGAAATACTTTTTTGGGCATTGAGAAGCTGAAAAACAACCATTTATATAGCATGACTACAATTCCCCTAGACTGCGTAAACGAGGTGCTGTCCTACCTTCCCGAGGGGGGTGGGGCCACGCGGCAATTCAGGACCGAAAAACCCCATATTAAGGACTACTTAGATTCCTTCTGTATGGCCTATACAAGTAGTAATCTTAAGTACTTTAATTGGCTATATGAACGCGAAGACCCAAGAGCCAATTGGGAGCGCCTAGCCCATGTACCTATCAAATTGGCACCTCCGGCAAAAGACCTGGAGTTATGTCGCCACCAATGCTGTGCGCTCACAACCAAAGGTGCTCGCTGTAAGAATAAAACCTTTGGTCTATTCTGCTCAAGACACGAAGGATCTACTACTTGCTACTGGACTGCCCATTAGATACCCCCCAAAACGATCACCGACTCTGCGAGGCCCGATTAGTTAGTAATAAAAATTAGATTTTTCTAAACCATATATAATGGCTAAAACATATATGAAAATGGGCCTATCTAATAAAGGCGGTACTAAGACTAGGAAGCAAGTACGCAAGAAGAAACGCGCGACGCCGAGAAGGCGAGCTTTAAGGGCTGGCTCTCTACGCGCACAGGCGGCGTGGCGCAAACTGGGGACCGTTAGGCCACCGCGTACCAATCTGCCAGAGGATGTTTTGGGCGAGATTATGACCTACAATCCCGACACATTACCTATAGCGCGCCGATGGAGGACTATGAACCCCAATATTAAAGATTACTTAGATGCAAACCGCATGAAGTATACCGCTGATAATATTAAATACTTTAATAAACGGAGGGGGAGGAAGGATCCCGAGATCGATCCCGCTGGGGAAATAACGCGTATTGCTAGTTCAATTTATCCTATGAGTACGTGGTGGGTGCCCATCGCCGAAGAATATAACAGTCCCAACGCGTTGACACATCAGTGCTGTGGGGTAACAAATAAGGGTAAACGCTGTAATAAACAAACCCACGGTCTGTTCTGTAAACAACACGAAGGATCTACTACTTGCTATTGGAATACACCATATTATAAAAAGACTAATCCTTATCAGCACCCTCGGTCGGTTACTGGTAATATTGTATTTGATTGTCCTGAAATTAGTTAAATCTAGCTCTAATAGTTATAAATAACTAACTATTAGAGGAGAGAAATATCCTTAATTAAATAAAAAGAATAGGTTAGAGTGTTAACTAGCTTATCTTATGCGTTTTTTATATTTTAAGTATTTGAATACCCTATAATCTAATAAAAGGGCTAACGGGAAATCGGTGATATAACGAGAAATGGGTAATAAAAAAAATACTCTCGGCGGGGCTCGAACCCGCGACCACAGGATTAAAAGTCCTGCGCTCTACCGACTGAGCTACGAAAGCATGTGAGGTCCCAATGGGATTCGAAC
>MDTG01105044.1_pt1 | contig 10111 bp, 9 predicted proteins | sample 811421 | NCBI WGS metagenome assembly MDTG01 (sample SAMN05326645, study PRJNA326480) | marine metagenome | isolation source: seawater | place: Pacific Ocean: South East | collected 2011 | reverse complement strand
TCCGTAATTACAAAAGCCTAACCCAGTTATAAGCCCCACATAACCCATACCAATAATGGAAATTTTCATTTATTTATTTTATACCAATCTAGAGCTTTGTTTAATCCTGTTATTAAATCAATTTTAGGAAAAAATTTTAACTCTTTTTTTGATTTACTTAAATCTGGACACCTTCTATTTGGATTATCGATAAGATAGTTTTTATCTTTATTTATTTTTTTTACTAACTTTTTTGTATAACCAAATTTTTTGCAGGCAATTTTTATCATTAATTTTGCCAGTTTCTCCATAGAAACTTCTGGGTTATTGTTACCTATGTTATATGATTCACCACTTTTACCTCTAATTAGAACTTTCATATATCCAACTATAGCGTCAGATATATAGCAAAAAGTTCTACTTGGTTTTCCATCTGAGAATAAAACAATTGTCTGATTATTTAAAATATTTTTTGAAAAATCAGGTATTACTCTTTTGTCATTAATATTAAGACCTGGCCCATAATTATTGAATGGTCGAGCTATTTTTACAGGAATTTTAAATTTTTTATAAAAATTAACACATAATGTTTCCCCATATCTTTTTGACTCATCGTAACAAGCTCTCGGCCCTGTACAGGAAACATTACCTCTATATGTTTCTTTAGTGGGTATATTTTTTTTATCTGGATCACCATAAATTTCACTTGTGGAAAAAAATAGAAAACTATTTATATTTTTATTTTTATAAAAATCCAAAAGATTCCTTAAACCAATCACATTTGCATCCATAGTTTCAATTGGATATTTCCTGTAGTAAGTCGGCGAAGCAATTGATGCAGCATGAATAATATAATCTACATTGGGGAAATTTTTTTTATTAATTATATTTTCTTTTTTGTATATTATTTTTTTATTTAGATTTAAAAACCATACAGGTAATTTTTTTTTATCAATAATATCGTATACAATTATATTAATATTATATCTTTTATTGTTTATTAAATAATTAAAAAGAAGTAAAAAATTATACCCAAGAAAGCCAAGGCCTCCAGTTAAAAGAATTTTTTTATTGTTTAATTTTTTTAATTCATTTTTAAGTTCTAGTATTTGATATTCCTGATCATTCATATAGTTTTATCAAAAAAATTTATATTTAATTTTTATAATTAGTAAAAACAGCGATAGCTGTTTTTGAAGAGGCATTAGTATTTCCAAAATCATCTGAACAATGCAGCTGGGATCTATCCCATATTAATGCTTCACCAACCTTCCATTTATATGCCAATTCTGGCGTAAGACCATTAAAATCTTTTATACTATGATGTGTAAGGTATTTTTTATAAAAGTTTAAGTTTATAGTTTTATTGCTTTTAATGTGTTTATTTGAATTTTTGTTATACCTCTCATTTTTTGAAATTTTTTTGATTGTTTCTACAAGCTTGTTAGTTAAAAAATATTTTTCATTTTTGTATGAAAAATATTTTTTATTATTTTGTATATGATTTTGCATTTTTTTTTTAAAATCAGTTATATTTTTTATAAAACAAAGTTTTCCATATATATTTTTTAAAGCTGTAAATTTTTTTTGGTTATTTGAATATTCAAAATTTGAAGCTGGCCCATACCATCTGTCTTTAAATAATATAGTGTGTGCTTTTGATTTTTTTGGCTGAATTTCAAGCGGTATTAAAATTTGTTTACCAATAAACATATTTGGGTCTCGACCCGTATCTACATGTAATCTAGTGGGATGAATTGCAGTAAAGTAATGTGGAGGAAACTCTGTCTTTGGAATTATAAAATTACCAATATGTTTTTTTAATTTTGGAATTAATATTTTTCTTATAGTGCTGTTCCATTTTTTGTGATCTCTATCAGTTGACGACCCATCATTTGACAAGCTTCTTTTTTTTCCATCTGGCCTATCTACAAAATACTTTTTTGAATTTTTTTCAATATTTAACAATAATTTTACCTCTTCTTTAGTAATAAATTTTTTAATTATTTGAGGAGAACTTTCTTTTGATTTTATCTTTAAATAAACTTTTTTTTTAAAAAAATTGACTTGATTCATATCTATATTGAATTATGTGTTAAAAATTTTCAATTAGTTATAACAATAATATTACTTATTCAATAAATATTTTTTCTTAAAAGCTATACTATGTTTTGCAAACTAGGATATTTAAATCTTAGAAAAATCAAATCATTCTAAAAAACTAAAATTAAATTTTTAAAAATTTTATCTTAAATTAGATAGTTCAAGAAATTTATTGGTGTGTCTTATTATTTTATACCACCCGATTTAGATCGGTTTCAAAATGCTTTATTGATTTAGATTTTTTCTTTGTTGAACTAATATCTAATTAAAAAATATAAAAATATAAAAATATAAAAATATACGTTGATGAATTATTTAATCTAGTAATTTTAAAACATAAGTATAAATTAATTAAAATACATGACAACTAATTTACAAAAACTAAAAATAGGTTTTCTTATAGATAGTGAAATATGTTCACATAATGTTTATGAGCTTATAAAAATGATTATGAAAGAAAAAGCAAAATTTGAACCAATTATTTTAGTTGATAATACTCAAGAAAATAAAATTAAGTTAAAAACTAAAAGTTTATTATCTATAGAAAAAAAAAATATAATTAAATCAATTTTATATAGATCTATAAATAAATTAGAAACAATAATTTTAAATAAGACTGACTTAAAGCCTATTAAAAAAATTCTAAATATTAATTCATTGGGCCTAGATAAATTCGTCATAGATTGTAATATTTCTAATTCTCATCTTTATAAAGATTATGATCAGAATATTCCTGAAATACATAAATTAAAATTAGACTTGATAATTAGATGTGGCACAGGAATATTAAAAGGTCAGATTCTAAATGTTGCTAAGTATGGTGTTCTATCTTCTCACCATGGTGACAATAGATATTATAGAGGAGGGCCAAGTGGATTTTGGGAAGTTTATAATAACTCGTCAGAAAGTGGTTTTATTATACAAAGGTTAAATGAAAAACTTGATGCAGGTGATGTGCTTGCTAGATATAATCTTGTTACAGAAAAATTGTGGTTACTAAATAAATACAAATTAAAAAAAGAATGTAACAAAGCTTGGGTAAAATTATTAGATTATATTTATACACACAATGATTTACCAAAAAAAGAAAATGAAATAATTGGGTTCGTTAAAATTAATAAATTTCCAAAAAATACAATTTTTTTTGAATATTTTATTAAAAAAACTTTATATCAATTTATCAAATTTTTTTTAAATAAAATATAAAACAATAATTTAAATATTATAATCAAATTTTAGCCAATTCTGCTCATTAGGCTCTTTTTTATTTTTAGGTCTTGAACCTGATCGTGAATGGTTAATATATTTTTTATATTTAACATTAATAATTTTTTTTTCTGCCATACTAATTTGGTAAAGCAATGAAGCTCCCGAATCCCCCATAATTCGATGAGAAAGCCACTCTTTTTTATGTTCATTTATAACTTCAAGCCACAAATACTTAGATAGCATATTACAATTATTATAAATACTTTTTTCAATAGTTATCAAGGAAGTGAATAGCCTAGGTAATTTATGAACCCTCTCGTTATTACTAGGTTTCATTTTATTAAAATAAAACCTAATTATACCTTTTAATGATTGCAAATAACTAATTCTTTTATCATTGAGAAAAAGCCGATAAAAATCTTGAGACATAAAAGATTTAAAAGGTAATGAAAAAGGTGCTTCTTGATAAATTTCACCAAGAGCAGCAACATCTCCATTTTTATTATGAGTATTTAATAACTTAATCATATCAGGTAAATAATTAGCATTTATGAATTCTGCATCACTATCTAAGATAACTGCAAAATCTACATCAAGATATTCGGTCATGATTTTATGAATTGATTTTATATGAACATCAAAATCTTTTTCTTTTATGATATTAATATATTTTTGGTTAGACTTAATAAACTCTTCCCAAAGATCAAAATCAAAATCCATATTATCTTTAATAATATAAACCCTTTCATTGTGAAATATTTTTTCTTTATTTATAACTTTTCGCCTTAATGCTTCTGTCTTATCAATAATATTAATCTTGTGAGTATCTTTATAAGGAAAAGATTTAATTAATTTTTTAATTAACTCTTGTTCTTTATTTTGTAGCCCAGTAATAAATGTAAAAAATTGAAACTGATTAATGTTGTAATTATTTGCCATGATTAAATTTTTTAATAAGTAATTAAATAATTATCTCCAAATTTTCCATGGCGCTCTTTCTTCATCCCAAAGTTGATTCAAATGATTCTTGTCTGACAATTTATCCATTGCATACCAAAAATTTTTATGTTTAAAAGCTGAAAGCAAGTTTTTTTTAGAAAGATTTTCTAACACTTCTTTTTCGAAAATTGATTTATCATTTTTAATGTAATCAAATATCTTAGGTGATAAAACAAAAAATCCTCCGTTGATCCAATTATCAATATTTTTAGGCTTCTCCTTGAATAATTTAATTTTATTATTTTTTTTATTAATCTGAAGTGTGCCAAATCTCTCAGGTGGTAATACTGCTGTTAGTGTTGCAATTGAATTGTCCATTTTATGCTGCTTAATTAATTTTTTTATGTTTACATCGCTTAATCCATCACCATAAGTAAAACAGAAATCATCATCTATATATTTCTTGATTCTTTTCAATCTTCCACCTGTCATTGTATCTATGCCAGTATCTACAAGAGTAACTGACCAATTTTCTTTATGTTTATTTAGAATTGTAACTGATCTAGATTTAAGGTCGAATTTAATATCTGAATTATTAGTATAGTAATTTGAAAAATAACTTTTTATATATTCAAATTTATATCCACCACATATAACAAAATCATTTATTCCATAATGAGAGTAAATTTTCATTATGTGCCACAAAATAGGCTTATTTCCAATTTCAACCATAGGTTTGGGTTTGAGAATTGTTTCCTCACTTAATCTTGTGCCAGTTCCACCTGCTAATATAACAGCTTTCATTTCACAATTTTAACCTTTGGCAAAGGAATTATAAATTTAGATTTTACACCCATTTTTTTTAAATATTTCATTATCGGCTTAGCATAGTGCCAGGCTAACAATAAAATATAATCAGGCTGATCTTTTACTAAAATTTTGTTATTTACAATTGGTATATGTTTTCCTGGCAAATAGAGGCCAAGTTTTGCAGAGGTTGGTTGTTCTGCAATATATGGTATTAAATCTTTACCAATGCCACAGTAATTTAACAAAACACTTGATCTACATGGACATGAATTTCCAACAACTGTTTTGTTATTTCTTTTTAATTTATATAAAAGACTAATTAGTTCTTCTTTAGATTTTTTGGTGTTAATTCTAAATTTATCCCACAATTTTTTATTTGTTAACCCAAATTTTTTTTCATTTCTTAGTGTTTTATCTACACTCGAATTTGGTTTTATTTTTTTGTTATTTGAAACTACTACTTTTATTGAACCATTGTACCTATCTAATACTTCACAATCTATTACCTTTAAATTATATAAATTAAAAAGATAAATTAAAGATTTTAAGGAATAGTTTCTTATATGTTCGTGATAGATAGTATCGTATTGATTATATTTTATTATGTCGACCATATAATGATTTTCAAAAATAAAAAAACTATCTTTATCTAAACTTTCTTTAATAGCAGTCATTACATCTCCAAGTGAAGACATGTGAGCAAAAACATTTGTGGCAGTTATAAGTTTTGCTTTTCCGCTCTGTTTTATAATTTTTTTCGCAATTTTTAAATTAAACGGAGCTTGAATAGTTTTAATTCCTCTATTATTCGCATATTTAGCCATATTTGTAGGCTCTACACCAATAACTTTCATTCCTAATTTTTTGTATTCATTTAACAAAGTTCCATCGTTTGATCCAATATCTATTATTAACGAATTCTTTTCTAAATTTAGGGCTTTTACATTTTTTTTTGATTGTTGGGCGTGATGCATGACTACTTCTGCTGTAACTCCACATTTATATGGATATTCCATATGGTAAACTAAATTACCAGGAACAATGTAACTTAATTGAGAGTGGCCAAGTGATTTGCTTCTTAAAAGCTTTAAAGGATAATATGTTTCAGGTTGATTAAGTTGTTTCTTGGTTAATAGACTGTCTCCCAAAGGTTGAAAGCCTAAATCTAATACCTCTTCTAGATCATTTCTATTGCTGATTTGACAATATTTAAGATTACCATTTTTCGCGTTGTGAAAACTATATTTTTTCAATTTTATTTAACCACATTAAATTTTTCAAACCATCTAAATGATTAGGTTTAAAACGAGTATTGTTGTTTATAGCTTTTATATATCTTTTTAATAATTTAGCTACATAAAGATATCGATTATCCTTGCCATATTTTTTTATATTATTTGGGATAAATACTTTTTCATTTTTTACATATATATTAAATTTATCAAACCTCAAAGTATCAGATGTAAATAATTTTACTGGATTTTTTTCGTTTAGAATTATTTCATGCTTAGATTTTTTTTCATAATCACAATTAAGACTAAAACGTATTTTTCTACTATGCTCAGTTGTAATTTGACAATCAAATATAGTTTTAGTTTTTTTTATATTTTCAATTTTTAAAATCTTACCAAAAAGAAATTCAATATAATAAAGAGAATGAGAAAAATAGTTAAAAATTATTCCACCTCCCATTTCTTTTTTCTGCTTCCAGTTACTAGATTTATTTAAATTTCTTTTAAAAAACCAATTTATTGTAATCAATTTATTATTTTTTTTTATAAATTTTTTTTTGAAATATATAAATTCCAAAATCTCAGGAAAAGTGAAATTTACCGCAACTTTTAATTTTTTAAGATTAGTTAATTTTTTTTTACAAAACAAATAATTTATTCCAAGAGGTTTTTCGACAAATAAATTTGCGCCATATTTAATAAGTTGTGAAAAAAGACTTTGTTGAATTTTTGGAATTGTGGCGACTGAAATTAGATCTAAATTTTCATTTGCAATTAATTTTTTTGTATTAGAATAAACTTTAACATTATTTGGAAGATTTATTTTTTTTCTAGTTACAATTGCTATAACTTTACATGAGCTTAACTTTTGAAAAGCTCTATAATGCCCATAATAGCCAAAACCACTGCCAATTATTCCAATTTTAATATTTTTTGTGGGGGGCATCAATTTTATTAAACTGTTTATTTTTAATTTCATAGACATTGTCTGCTATTTCTAAAATTTCAAGTCTGTGCGATATAACAATTACTATACTATTCTCTTTAATTAATTTTATATTTTCTATAATTTTTTTTTGGTTTTCCTCATCCAATGCACTTGTGCTTTCATCAAAAAGATAAACATCTGGCGACCTGTAAATTGCTCTTGCTAAAGATATTCTTTGAAGCTGACCCTGTGAAAAATTTCTACCATTTTCTTCTAAGATGGTTTGATAATTTAAATTTTCCTTAGAAATAAAATCATCAACTAAAGATAATTTAGTAGCTTTTTTAAACTTATTAAAGTCAATCTTTTCTAAATTAATATTTATATTATTTTCTATTGTATCGTTTATTATGTAAGGGTTTTGAGAAACATAAGCTATTTTTGACAAGTAATTATCTTTATTTAACTCTGATAAATTAAATATATTATTAATTAAAATTTTTCCTTCATTAAATTTAATTAACCCTGACAGTATATTGAAAAATGTTGTTTTACCCTCACCAGATCTACCAATAATTACATTTACAGTATTTTTTTTAAAATTTATGGAGGCATTTTCAAAAATTTTATTATCTTCATCATATCCATAAGTAATATTATTTATTGATAATTCTTCGACGCTATCACATATGTCTTTTTTATATTCTAGGTTTGAATTTGGTTTGTTCTCATATTTAATTTCATTTAACAAAAAATTTATAGATGGGTATAAACTATTTACTCTCATTAAAGACGGAATAATTGCTGTTAAAGCCTGAAATATTCTTAAAGTAATTATTAACAAAATTATAAATTCAACAATAAATTCAGTTTCTAAATTGCCATAAAAGAAAAAATATAGAAAAATTATACTTACCAATAATATAATAAAAAATTCAACTAGTGGCACAACTAAAGAAGGATAAAATGCATTTTTTTGCATAATATTTGAAAAGCCTGCGCTAATTTTTTTATAGTCTTCTTTTAATCTATTTTCAAATTTCCAAATTTTTGCTTCAAAAATAGAATTAATAATATTTGTTACTTTTAATGTATGATTTTGGGTAACTGATAGTCTAGTACTCCCAATTCCCTTTGAAAAATTTAAAATTTTTTTTAAAAAGATTGAAATTAAAAATAGATTAATAATAATCAAAATTATTGAATATTCAAAATTATAGTTAAGCATAAAAAACAGTAAAATAATTGATAAAATAATTTTACTAATCATTTCAAAGTATTGTTTAATAAAATTAGCTGACCTAGTACACTCAACAGCTATTGTATTTATTAGATCACCAGATTGCATTTTAATTAGTTTTAGATAATCAGTATGAATATATTTTTCTAAATATTGGCTAGAAATTCTAGCTCTTAACTCCCATGCATCTCTAGTTATAAGATATGTATTAGATATTTGAATCACTGTTTTACATAAAAAAAATAATATTAAAATCACTGGTAAATATTTAAATTCGATGTTTATAAAATCGTATATGTTTATTGTATTTGTTTTAGAATCTTTAAAATTAGAAATTATTAAACCAGCTAAGCCATAAGCACCTGCTTCAAACGAAGCTGAAAATGCAGCTAAAAAATAAAATTTTTTATAATTAATTTTATAAAAATTAAGTAATTTGTATAAATTTTTAAACATTCTTTTTAATAAATAGTAGAATTTTTATAAAAATTTTTTTCAATTGAGAAAAATAAAATTAAGTTATTATGTTTTATGATAATTCATAAACCAATTAATGAAAGACTGCACACCATTATCTATACTAACTTTGTGTCGATAATTAACTGCATTTTTAATTTTCTTTGTACATGAGGCAGTTTTATATATATCCCCCTCTTGCATTTTCATTTTATTTATTTTTGCTTTTTTACCTATATATTTTTCTATTAAAGATAAAAAGTATAATAATTTTTCTGATTTTCCTCTTCCCAAATTATAAATTTGGTAAGGAATTTTATTTTTAGGAATTTTTTTGATTAACTCACAAATAATACTTGAAACATCTTCTATATGTGTAAAGTCCCTTAAGTGCTTTCCATGATTAAATAAATTTACTTTCTCATCTTTTAAAATTGATTTGGTAAATTTAAATAATGCCATATCTGGTCTTCCGTATGGTCCATATACTGTAAAAAATCTCATCATAGTTACTGGTAGCATATGAATATTGCTATATGCATGAGCTAAAATTTCACAACTTTTTTTTGTTGCAGCATAAAATGATAATGGTGTGTCGGTATTATATGTTTCTTTTAATGGGAATTTTTTTGTAGTTCCATAAACTGAACTACTAGAAGCGATTAATAAATGTTTAATTTTAATTTCTTTGGCAACTTCTAAAACATTAAATGTACCTAAAATATTATTATCAAGATAGGTTTTTGGATTTAAAATTGAATATCTCACACCAGCTTGAGCAGCCAAATGTATTATGATCTTAATCTGATTTTTCTTACAAACATTTAAAAGTTTATTTTTTTCTCTTAGGTCTAGCTTGATGAATTTAAATCTTTTATTTTTTTTTAGTTTTTTTGTCCTCAATTTTTTTAATTCAACATCATAATAATCGTTTAAATTATCTAAACCGATTATTTTTGATTTTTTATTTTCTAAGCACAATTTTTCAATTAGATGATAACCAATAAATCCCGCACTCCCAGTTACTAAAATATTCATGAACGTAATTTTTTATATCCGTTTTTTTTTAACCAAAACTCAACTGAGGGTATTTGCCATTCATAGTCAATATCACAACCATTTTCAGACTCAATTGCAGCAATTTTTTTACCCATCCATTTTTGTGGTGGTAAACCATTTTTCATATTTTCAAGACATTTTGGACGAACAACTGAG
>MDTG01265692.1_pt1 | contig 10112 bp, 7 predicted proteins | sample 811421 | NCBI WGS metagenome assembly MDTG01 (sample SAMN05326645, study PRJNA326480) | marine metagenome | isolation source: seawater | place: Pacific Ocean: South East | collected 2011 | reverse complement strand
ATTTTAGAATACTCAAAAAAACTTTGCGCGTAACCATCTTCTCCTTCCTCGCCGTGCAGTGCGTTAAAAATAATGTCAGATCTGCTTTGTCCAATATTAAAAAAAGAATCTGATTTTGGATCAAAGGTTTTAACAATATACCCTTGTCTTTTTAGAGATTTTATACAAGCCTTTCCAGTTTTGATACTTATTTCTCTCTCTTTAGAATTGCCACCTAAAACTACTAAAACTTTTTTATTTTTCATTAATTTTTTTCGCCTATTATTTTTATCTCTAAATCTAAATTTACACTATGTTTGTCATATACCTTTTTTTTTACATAGTTTATTAACTTCTCAATATCATTAGCTGAAGACCCGCCATCATTAACAAAAAAATTACAGTGTTTTTTTGATATGCTGGCTTTGCCAAAAGATTTTGTTTCACAATCTGAGCTTTTAATTAATTTCCAAGCCTTATTTTCCTCTGTATTCTTAAAAGTACTACCACAAGTTTTAATTTGTGATGGTTGGGAAGACTTTTTTCTTTGCGTGTATTCATTGATTTTCTCTTGTATTAAATTTGAATTACCTTTTTCACATTTAAAATTTGCCGATAATATTATAAGACTTTCTGGCAAATCACATCCTCTGTAAAGAAACTTTATTTTGTCTCTACTTAACTCCCTTACATTACCGTCAAAATCTATTATTTTAATTGAGAGCAATAATTTAGAAATTTCATCTCCATAACATCCGCTGTTCATTCTAATTCCACCGCCTACTGAGCCTGGTATACAAGATAAAAATTCAAATCCAGCTATAGAATTGTCTTTGCAAAATCTAGATAAGGTTTTATCTAAAGTTGCAGCACCTACTTCGATTACATCGTTGTTAATTCTTTTAATGTACGAGAATTTTGGGCTAAGTTTTATTATAGCTCCATTAAAACCTCCATCTCTTACTAAAGTGTTTGAACCAGCTCCTAAACACATAATTTTATACAAGCCTTTTATTTCTTTTAGAAAGTTTTTTAGTTGATCTAAGTTGTCAGGCTTAAAGAAAATTCTTGCTGGTCCACCAAGATTAAACCAGTTATACTTTGATAAACTTACTTTAAAATTAATATTTTTGCCAAAATTGCTTTCTAGTTTTTTAAATTCAGTACTCATAAAATCTTTTTTAAATTCCTCATCCAATGCGAAATTGAGCCTGCGCCCATACCAATAATTATTTCATTAGACATAATATTTTTCTTAAAATAGTTTTTTAGATTGCTTTCATCTTTTACTAAAATAACTTCAACTTTTGAATTTTGTGCAATCATATTAGCAAAATTAACAAGATTAAAATTTTTATCTATTTTTTCTCCAGCGGGATATACTGGGCATAAGACAACTTTATCAGAAAATTTGAATGATTTTGAAAAATCACTTTGTAACGATTTAACTCCAGAAAATCTATGGGGTTGGAAAACAGATGTAATTTTTTTATTTTTTGCAACCATCTTTATTCCTTCAAGAACAGAATAGATTTCAGTTGGATGATGAGCATAATCATCATAAAATTCATTGTTATTTTTTTCAAAAATTTTTGTCATACGTCTTTGAACTCCAGTAAATTTTGCCAAAGCCTTTTTTATAATGTTGATTTTAATGCCTAAGTTGAGACAAACACTAATTGCGGCTACTGAATTTAAAATATTGTGTTTACCGATTAAATTTAATGAAATATTTTTAATAATTACTTTTTTACCTAAAAAATTTTTTATTTTTAACCCAAAATTACAATTTGTTAAATTATACTTAGGTTTGTAAATTTGGTAGTCCGAACTAGGATTAAAACCATAAGTTATTATGTTCTTGGTTATTATTTTTTTTTTTAATTTTTTTAGTTTGGCATCATCTAAGCATAATATACATTTTCCAATTGGAGGAGTTTTATTGATAAATTTAATAAAACTATTTTCTAAGTTATTATAATTTTTATAATAATCTACATGTTCATTATCAATATTGGTTACTATAGAATAATTAATCGGTAATTTTAAAAAACTTCCATCAGATTCATCAGCTTCCAAAACAGCCCAATCTCCTTTTCCAAGTTTCGCATTATTTTTAAGTGAGTTTATAACACCACCGTTTATTATCGTCGGATCAAGTTTAGCTTCTAAAAGAATTTTCGCCACTAAAGACGTAGTAGTAGTTTTGCCGTGGGATCCAGATACAATTATATTTTTTTTCAAAGAAACTATATTTGATAACATCTCAACCCTTTCATAGATTGGGAGTTTTCTTTTTTTTGCCTCCTTAATCTCACTGTTATTACTTTTAATCGCAGACGATTTTACTAGTATGGTTGCATCTCTTATATTTTTCTTTCTATGGCCTAAATAAAACTTTATTCCAAGTTTTTTACAATTCTCTACATTTTTATTTAAACTCAAGTCACTTCCTTGCACTTTCAACCCCATTACTTTCATTATTTGAGCTAGCCCACTCATGCCTATTCCGCCAAGTCCAATGAAGTGTATGTTTTCCTTTTGCCCGATATTAATTTTCATAAAATAATTTTGTTATCTTTTCTTTTATACTAACAAAAACCCTTTTATCTGAGTATTTTGTTTGATTTTCCTTTAATGTATTTAAAATTTCATTATTTTTATTAATTGATTTGAGCAATTGAAATAGCTCATTTTCAATATCATTTTCCTCAATCATTATAGCATAGCCTTTGGAAACAAAATACTTGGCATTTTTAAGCTGATGATTCTCTGCTGAAGATTTAAGGGGTATGGTTATTATAGGTAACTTACAGTTTAGCAATTCTGCGAGAGCAGATGATCCGGATCTTGTAATTACTAAATTTGACATTTCATAAAACTTTATAATGTTAAATGTGAAGCTAAAAAGTTCACACTTAACGTTATTTTCCTCATAAATCTTTTTTAAATTTGCAACCTGATTAGGTAAGCACTGCTGAAATATTTTAATATCTATATTTTCTTTTTTACACTTAACAAATATTTTAGGTAGAAACTCTGCAAATATTTTTGCAGCCTGGCTTCCACCTAAAACTAGAATTTTTAAAGTATTAAATGAATCATTTTCTTTAGGGTTATAATTGTCTAAAATTTGCTCTCTGATTATATTTCCTATTACATCAGTTTTATTTGAGTATTTATCCTTAATCCCAATAATTTCTTTGTATGATATAAAAATTTTTTTTGCAAAAGGAAGAAGAATTCTATTTGCTTTTCCTAACTGAAGATTGTTTTCATATAAAATGAAAGGTATCTTCAATATAATTGCTGCGGCACACACTGGAAAAGATGCATAGCCACCCATACCAAAAATAAATTTTGGTTTGACCTTTAAAAGATAAAAAAAAGATTTTAAAACTGCAACAAAGATTAATAGAGGAGCTATAAATATATTTTTTTTATTAATTGAAGATCCATTAATAATTTTTAAATTATTAATACCGCTTGTATCTATGAATTTTAAACCCCTTCTATCAGTGGTTAAAAATAAATTAAAACCAATTTTATTTAGGTAATTGACTAAGCTTACTGCGGGAAGAATATGTCCACCTGTACCGCCTGTAGCTATAATAATATTCTTATTTATCTTATCCATCTTCAAATTTATTGCTTGTAAAATTTAAAATAACGCCTGCTAGTATAGAACTACCAATCAATGAAGACCCACCATAACTTAAAAAAGGCAGTGTCATTCCTGTTGTTGGTAATAAACTTGTATTTACTCCTATATGAATAAAAGTTTGAAATATTAACAATGAGGATAAACCACATAATGCTATTTTTGAGCTTTCATCTTTTATTGTAAAACAGTTTTTTATTATTTTATAAGAAATGTATAAAAAAATTGTTATTACTAAAATTGAAACGATTGAGCCAAATTCTTCAGTTATTACAGCAATTATATAATCTGTGTGAGCCTCGGGAACACTTTCTTTTAATGTACCCTCACCCATACCTTGACCTTTAAGTCCACCTTGATTTATTGCTGCAAGAGCCTTATCAGTTTGAAAATTATCTCCCTTAGCTGGGTCAATAAAGGTATTAATCCTAATAATGATATATTCAAATTTTTCAGAAAAAATTGTTAAAATAGAAAAAGACAAAAATAATAATAAAGCAAGAATTATAAAAATATAACTTAATTTAATACCTGAGATAAATATAAGTGATACCCATGTCGTCATTAATAGAATTGATTGACCCACATCTGGTTGATTTAAAAGTAATAAAACTATGGCTGAGAGCAATAAAAAGCTAAGAAAATAAGAATAACTAAAATATTTTTTGTGTCTATTGCTAAGCAAACTTGCGGTCATTAAAACAAAAAAGGGTTTAACTATCTCTACAGGTTGTAGTCTTAATAAATACAAATCTATCCATCTTTTTGCACCTTTAATTTCAACACCAATTACTGGCACTAAAATTAGTAAAACAAAAGATAGAAAAAAAACTGGCAAAACTATTTTTTTTAAAAAAGATATTTTTAAATATGAGATAAAAAACATGATTAAAATTGCAAATATTGCAAAAATAAGATGTCTTGAAAAATAATGATAAAAATTTTTATTTAATCTTTCTCCTGCCAAAGATGATGTGGATGAAAATGAAAAAAAAATACCTAAAAAAAATAATACTAAAAAACAAAATAGTATATTTTTATCAATATTCCTCCAATAATCATTTAGTCTTTCAGAATTAATGAAATTTTTTAGCATGAAGTTTTACCAATTTTTTGAATTTTTCTCCCCTGTCAACAAAGCTTTTGTATTGATCATATGAAGCGCTCGCTGGACTAAACAAAACTGTTGTCTTTTTATTATTTAGGGATTTAAAGACTTTGTAAATTACGCTGTTTAAATTTCGATTTACCTCAAATTTAATTGAATTTTTAAGTTGTTTTACAAAATAATTTGGTCTTTTACCGATGATATAAGCTTTAATAATTTTACCTCTATATTTTTTTACAAAGAATTTATCTTTTTCTTTAGGTAGCCCACCTAATATCCATATTATATTATCATTTGAATTAAGGGCATACTTGGCAGCTTCAAATGAGGTTGCTTTAGAGTCATTTATAAAAGTACAATTTCTAGTGTTAAAAAATATTTCATGTCTATGAGGTAGACCTTTAAAAGAGTCTAAAGATTTAACAAATTTTTTTTTTTTAATTTTAAAAATTTTTGAAATACTATAAGCAAAAGAAATATTATCTTTATTGGCTTCCAACTTAAGGTATTTATTGTTTAAGTTGTTGGGAGTGATTAAATTTTTCTTAATTAATTTGAGTTTTCCTAATAGTTTTCTCTTTTTATAAATTCTTCTCAAATTTATATCTTTAATAAATGCAAGGTCACTATTGGTTTGATTTTCAAATATTTTGAATTTTGATCTAATATATTTTTTTTTTGTCCCATGCCAATCTAAATGATCATCCGTTATATTTAATAATGCAGCACAATATGGTTTTATATATTTCGAATATTCAAGTTGAAAAGATGAAGCTTCTATAATATAAATATTTTTTTTACTAAATTTCACTTTTAAAATTGGCGTTCCAATATTTCCAACAAGTGTAGATCTAATTTTATTTTTTTTAAGAACATGACTTAATATTGAGCAGGTTGTTGATTTACCATTTGTTCCAGTTATCATTACAGTTCTCTTTGCATTGTATTTTAAAAAAAATAAATCTATATCAGATAAAAATTTTCTTTTATTGACTATTAGCAATTTTTTAAATTTTGATTTATTTACATTCACTCCTGGACTAATAATAATATGATCATCAAACTTCAGGCACTCTAGAAGTTTTTTCTTTTTGAATTCTGAATTTTTAAATTTATCGTCCCAAGTAAAGATACTTTTTGCTTTATTTTTCTTTAAAAATTTTACAACAGATTGTCCAGTTAAACCTAGGCCATATACAACAAATCTTTTGTCCTTAAAATTAAATGATTTATGCATTATCTTAATTTTAAAGTTGCTAACCCTACAAGTGCTAAAATTATAGCAATAATCCAAAATCTAATAACTATTGTGGACTCCGCCCAACCTTTTTTTTCAAAATGGTGGTGGATCGGAGCCATCATGAAAACTCTCTTTCCTGTAAGTTTGAAAGAAATGACTTGAATAATTACTGATACTGTTTCTAATACAAACAGCCCTCCAATAATAGCAAGAACAATTTCGTGTTTAACAATTATTGCTACTGCAGCTAGTGAGCCGCCAAGAGATAGAGATCCTGTGTCTCCCATGAATATTTTTGCTGGTGGCGCGTTATACCATAAAAAACCTAGGCAAGAACCAACGATTGCACCACAAAAAATTGATGTTTCACCTACATCAGGAATATATTGTATTTGAAGGTACTCTGAAAAAATTATATTTCCAACGACATAACTTATAAAAGTAAATGAGAGAGCTACCAGCATAATTGGGACTGTTGCCAATCCATCTAAACCGTCAGTCAAATTAACAGCATTCGAGGATCCTATAATTACAAATAAACCAAAGGGTATAAAAAATATTCCTAAATCTAGAATGAAGTTCTTAAAAAAAGGAAAGTATATATTGTTTATAAACTGGTGATCAGAGAAATAAATTAATATTAATAAAGTTAATAAACCAATAAAAAATTGGCCGATAAATTTTAATTTAGAGTTTAATCCTATAGAATTTCTATGTTTAATTTTTAGCAAATCATCAACAAAACCCAATACTCCTAAACCTAAAGAAATGAATATTAAGGACCAAATATAAATATTATTTAAATCAGCCCATAAGAGAGTGCTTGTTAACATCCCTATGATAATAATAATACCGCCCATTGTTGGTGTACCTGATTTTTTAACAATATGATCAATTGGTCCGTCTTGTCTTATAGGTCCTGTAATGTCCATTTTTGAAAATACTTTAATTAGAGGTCCGCCTATTAAAAAAACAACAATTAATGATGTCATTAACGACAAGCCTGTTCTAAAGGTCAAATATTTAAAAACATTTAAGTATGAATATTGATCAATTAGTGAAGTTAAAAAACTAAATAGCATTTATTCTCCCTTTGGATAAATTTTTTGAAATTTCTTGTAGTCCAGTAGCATTGGATCCTTTAATCATTAAATAATCATTTTTTTGTAGAATTGGAAACAATATTTCTTTTACGTCTGATTTATCCTGTAAAATGTTTCCTCTTTTACTTTTTTTAACATGTTTATAAGTGCTAATTATATGATTGCCTATAACGAATAACTTATCAATATTTGAGTCGTTTATAATTGGTGAGAGTTTTTTATGAAGTATTTTTGTTTTACCTCCAAGTTCTAGCATATCGCCTAATAAAATGTATTTATGACTTTTTACCTTCATATTAGATAATTTCATAATCGACTCTTTCATTGATAGTGGATTGGCATTGTAACTTTCATCTATTAAGTTGAAATTAAAATTATTATTTCTAATTTTTATAATTTTTCCTCGTCCTTTTAAAATTTCTAATTTTTTAATTTTTTTAATTATTTTTTCAAAATTTAAATTAAGATTTTCTATCACGGCAATTGAAATTAGGATATTTTTTATATGGTGGCCTTTAATTTTTATGTAATACGTTTTTTTAGGAGACTTTATCACAAATTTTTCATAATGCGGGAAAGCTTTAGATGATATTACTTTTATGTCAGCATTTTTATTATAACCAACCGTCACTACTTTAATTTTTTTCTTTTTCGCCTTTGATTTAAAATAGTTGCAATACTTACCGTCCTTATCAATTATTAACAAACCATTTGGTACGATATTATTAATGATTTCTCCTTTTGCTTTTGCAATGTGATAAAGACTTTTAAAATTTTCTATATGTGCCTCAGCTACATTAGTGATAATTCCTATGTGTGGTTTAACAATTTTTGAAAGACTATTGATTTCTCCAGCTTTGCTCATTCCAATTTCAAACACTCCATACTTATGACTGGGCTCAAGATTACACAAACTAAGTGGAACCCCGAAGGAGTTATTGTATGACATTGGTGAAAAGTATGTTGTCCCAAAATTTTTTAATAAATTTGCAACTAAATCTTTTACAGATGTTTTGCCCGAGCTTCCAGTGACTGCAACAATTTTAGCGTCTGTATTAAGTCTTTTTTTAATAGATAATTTTTTTAAAAAACTATATGTGTCATTAACTTTAATAACTTTTTTTTTAATATAAGATTTATCTTTTTTTGATACCACGCAATAAGCAGCTCCTTTAAGATAGGCTTCCTTGATAAAATTATGGCCATCATTTTTTTTTCCCTTAATAGCTATAAATAAATTATTTTTTTTTGTAGTTTTAGAATTAATTGAAACTCCAGCAAAATTTCTATCAATTTTATTCTTAACAATCCCTTTTAATAAATCACTATTAATTTTAAAATTCATTTTTCTTTTTAAAATTTTTTTTTCTTTAATATTTCTTACTATTTCATAATCAGAGATTATTATTTTTTTGTTTCCATAATCTTGAATATCCTCATGACCCTTACCTGCAATTAAAATTATTTCATTAGGAGTTGAGTTTTTAATAGCTGCATTAATTGCTTCAGTTCTATTGCCGATATTAAAGACTTTGTTTTTGTTGATATGTTTTATTATTGATTTTCTGATGTTTGCAGGATTCTCATTTCTAGGATTATCATCTGTAATATAAATTTTGTTACATAATTTATTAATTATTTTACCAATTTTACCTCTTTTAGTTTTATCTCTTTCGCCCCCACAACCTAAAACTACCGTAATACTTTTGTTAAAGTAAAGTTTAAGAGAACTAATCGCTTTTTCTAAAGCATCTGGTGTATGAGCAAAATCTATAAATACTTTTCGTGACCCGTTAAATGTTCTTGCTAATTCTAACCTTCCCTTTACAGGTTTAATGCTGTTAATAGAATTAATAATCCTTTTTTTGTCTATTCCTAATATTTCACATGCGATTATTGACATTCCTAAATTTTTTTTCTGAAAGTCCCCTATTAAATTAAAATTATTAAGATATTCTTTTTCTTCAATATCATTGACTAATTTAATTCTTAATTTTTTTTTACTCGAAATTTTTTTTAATTTTTTAAATTCAGGTATTTCTTTATCTGTAATCAAATAACTATTCCTATTTAATAAATTTTTAAAAAGTATTAATTTTGAATTAAAGTAGTTTTTAAAGGTTTTGTGGTAATCCAAATGATCTTGACTTAAATTTGTGAAAATTCCAGCTTTAAAATTTATACCATTTAATCTACCTTGTTCCAAACCATGACTTGAAGCCTCGATTAAAACGTTATTAATATTTTTTTTTTTTAATTTTGATAGTTCTTCGTGTAAACTAATTACATCAGGACTGGTTAGTTTATTTTTTTTAAAAGATTTTATTTTAACACCCAATGTGCCAATTGTAGCTGCTTTAATTCTGTTATATCTTAAAATTTGATGAAAAAAATCTGCTACTGAACTTTTTCCGTTGGTACCAGTGACAGCGATAATATTTAAAGGTTTTCTCGGAAAATATTTTGAGCATACTTCACCTAGGCAAGTACGGACATCGTCCACCTTAATTGATTTAAATTGTTTACTGATTTTTTTTGATGTAATTACCGCACAAGCTCCTTTTTTAAGAGCGTCTTGAATAAAATTTTCACCATTATTAATTGACCCTGGTAAAGCAAAAAATAATTCTCCTCTTTTTATAGATCTAGTATCAAAAGACAAACCTCTAACTAAAATATTTTTTAAATTACTAGGGCAATTTTTAATTAGTTTTTTTAACAACATGATTTTCTAGAATTTCTTTGTTATTTATGGCTAAAATAGGTCCGATTTTTTCTATAATTTTGCCGGAAGCATAGACTGCGTTCCATCCTGCCTCATTTCTTGTTGCTTTTATTTTTAACCCTCTATAATTATAAATTAGATTTTTTGCGACTTTAGGATCATCCAACATTACTAAAAGAATATATTTTCTGTTGGAAGCTGAAAAAAAAGATATAAAAGTGTTAATATTTTTACTTTCATCATCGTAATACTGAGATGTTCCAGTTTTTCCAGAAACATTATAACCATAGATGTCT
>MDTG01157378.1_pt1 | contig 10112 bp, 9 predicted proteins | sample 811421 | NCBI WGS metagenome assembly MDTG01 (sample SAMN05326645, study PRJNA326480) | marine metagenome | isolation source: seawater | place: Pacific Ocean: South East | collected 2011 | reverse complement strand
CGAACTTAAAAGTTATTCAAACACTCAGAGATAGATACAATTGTAAGGTTGGATACTCTGGACATGAGACAAGCTTACTTAAAGTATCTTTAATCGCCGCAACACTTGGAGCCACATCCATCGAGAGACACGTAACATTAGATAGAGCGATGTATGGATCAGATCAAGCTGCTTCTATAAGTGCAGAAGTTTTAAAAAATTTTGTACAAAGTGTCAGAGCTGTTCCTAAAATTTTAGGAGATGGAAAGAAAATTCTTAAAGAAGATGAGATAACAGTTAGAAAAAAATTAAGAATTGACAGAAGGTAATTATATGAAAAAAAAAAAGAAAAAAAAAAAATTGTTTACGTTGGTTTATCAGCAGATATTCTTCACGAAGGTCACATAAATATCATAAAGAGGGCGAGTAAACTAGGTGAGGTCACTGTTGGTTTATTAACAGACCAGGCAATAGCTACATACAAAAAAATTCCTTATTTATCATATAAACAACGTGAAATAGTCTTAAAGAACATTAAATTTGTAAAGAGAGTAATTCCCCAAAGCACTCTTGACTATAGACCTAATCTTAAATTTTTAAAACCCAACTATGTTGTTCACGGTGATGATTGGAAAAAAGGTATACAAAAATATACTAGAAGTCAGGTGATTAAGACTCTTAAAAATTGGGGAGGCAAATTGATTGAGCCCAAATATACAAAAAATATCTCCTCTTCTATTATTAAAAAAGATATTTTAAAAGTAGGCACGTCACCTGATACAAGAAAATCAAGATTAAAAAGACTTCTTGAGGCAAAAAAAATTGTAAGGATATTGGAGTCACATAGTGCTTTAACAGGTCTTATTATTGAAAATCTAAGAATTGAAAAAAATTCAAAATTTATAGAATTTGACGGTATGTGGTCATCAAGTTTAACAGATTCAGCATTAAGGGGAAAACCCGATAATCAGTCTGTAGATTATTCTACTCGAATATTAGGCCTTAATGAAATTTCTGAAGTCACAACAAAACCCATTATTTTTGATGCAGATAACGGTGGAAGAATTGAACACATCTCTTACATGATCAAATCTCTCGAGAGAATAGGGGTCTCAGCAGCAATTATAGAAGATAAAATAGGTTTAAAAAAAAATTCTTTATTTAAAGACCAATCAACTGTTAAACAAGATACTATAAAGCAATTCTCAGAAAAAATTATTAAAGCTAAAAACGCAAAAATTTCAGACGACTTTTTGATCATAGCACGAGTTGAGAGTTTTATTTTAGGCAAGTCTTTAAAAGATGCTATTACTAGAGCAGAGGCTTATAGTAAGGCTGGAGCAGATGCAATTTTAATTCATAGTAAGCAAAATAATCCCAAAGAGATATTTGCTTTCGCAAAAAAGTTTTTAAAAAGTAAGTATTATAAGCCAATGGTGGCTGTGCCAAGCACTTATTCAAAAACTTACGAAAAAGAGCTAATTAGGAACGGATTTCAAATTATAATTTATGCCAATCATATGATGAGAGCAGCGTACCCTGCAATGGTAAGTGTAGCTAAATCCATTCTAAATAATAGTAGGGCATATAATGCTGAGAAAAAAATTAGTTCGATCAAAGAGGTTATCAATCTAATTAGATAATGATAAATCCATTAGAATTTTTAAAATATTTAAATAATAAAAAAATTAATTTTTTCACTGGAGTACCAGACAGTTTATTGAAAAATTTTTTATATAATCTTGAGCATTTAAACAAAAAAAAACATATTACAGCTATTTCAGAGGGTTCAGCTATAGCTATAGGAAGTGGATACTTTCTGTCATCAAAAAAAATACCATGCGTTTATTTCCAAAATTCAGGTTTAGGAAATGCCATAAATCCTCTTACATCAATTACACATAACAAAGTTTACTCAATTCCCATGGTATTGTTAATAGGTTGGCGTGGTGAACCAGGTGTAAATGATGAACCTCAACATAAAGTTAAAGGTGCCATTACTCGACATTTGTTAAAATTATTAAACATAAAATATGTAATTTTATCTGGTAAAACTAAATTATCGAGACTGAACAAGCTTATTTCACATGCAAGAAAAAAATCTGAACCGGTAGCAATTCTAGTAAGTAAGGATACTTTTAAAAAACCTAAAAAAAAGAAAATAAAAGAAAAAACTAATAAAATTTTTTTAAGAAAAGATGTTATAGAGATCATTTTAGATAAAATCTCTAATAATACAAAAATTATATCTACAACTGGTTATACTTCAAGGGAATTATTTCAAATTAGAAAAAAAAGAGGAACCAGAAAAGGAAAAGATTTTTATATGGTAGGCGGTATGGGTCATGCAGCTTCTTTATCTTTAGGAGTAGGAATGATTTCAAAAAAAAAGGTAATTTGTTTAGATGGAGATGGATCATTGTTAATGCATCTTGGATCGTTAAGCACAGTGGCTTATACAAATAATAAAGAATTTATTCATATATTGCTGAATAACAGTGCTCACGAGTCAGTCGGTGGTCAAAAGGTCCCTTCAGAAAAGATTGACTATAAAAAATTATCAATATCTTTAGGTTATAAAAAATATTTTTCTTTTGATTCAAAAAATCAATTTAATAAAAAATTAAGTGATATTTTAAAAAAAAAAGGTCCTATTTTTGTTGAAATTAAGATATCACAAGGAGCGTTGACAAATTTAGCAAGACCAAAAGAACTACTAAAAATTAAAAAAAATTTTACTTCATGAATCTAAAAAAATTAATCAAGTTATTAAAAAATAAGAAAACGTTAATTATAACTGGAAAAAAATCTTTTTCAAAATCTGGAGCAAAAAAAAAGTATAAATTTTTAAAAAAATATCAAACTTATTTCTACTTTAAAAAAAACTTTATACCAGAAATTAAAGAATTAAAAAAAATTATAAGCTTGATTATAAAATTTAAACCTGATTACATATTATCAATTGGAGGAGGTGCAGTTTTAGATCTTGCTAAATCCTCTAATTTTTTGTGGCATGTAAAAAATTTAAAAGATTCTATTACTAATTTAGATTATAAAAAACAAAAAAACTTTTGTCCGTTAATAGCTATTCCAACTACTGCTGGTTCAGGAGCTGAAGTTACTAGTAATGCAGTAATTTACATAAACAAAAAAAAATATTCTGTTGAACATAAGAATATAAAACCAAAAATATTTTTACTTGATGCTAATTTTGTAAAAAGTAATAGTTTAAATCTTAAAAACTCTTCTGGTTTTGATGCTATAGCTCAAGCTGTAGAGTCACTTATTTCAGTAAGATCTAATAAAAAAAGTGTTCAATTTTCAATAAAATCCCTAGAATATAGTTTAAAAAATTATCTAAGCTATATTAACAAACCTAATTCCGTTAATTCCAAAAATATGCTTTTAGCTTCCAATTTATCAGGCAAAGCTATTGATATCACAAAAACTACAGCTCCACATGCTTTATCATATCCATTTACCGCTCGATTTAATATTAGTCATGGACATGCAGTGTCTTTAACTTTTACTGAATTTTTAAAATTTAATTTTGAAAATTCCCACTTTTCAAAAACTAATTTTTCTCTAAATGAAAGAATGAAAATTCTATTAAAATTGACCGGCACCCAGAATCTTCATGAATTGATTAAATTTTTTAGAAAAATACAAAAAGGAGCTAAGCTGGAGCAAGATTTTAAAAAACTTAATATAAATGTTGAAAAAAATTTTCCTGTGATTCTAAAGGACATCAATTTGTCAAGACTATCGAATAATCCAGTCCCCGTTGATCAAGAAACAATCAAGAAAATTTTATTGAAAAGATAGAAATTTTCCTTTACTATGTTCAAAATTTGAACAATATAAATTAATGCCACTATCTTTATTCAAGAAAATTTACTCTATTTTTGACAATAATCATAAAAATTATATTTTTTTTATTTTTTTAATTTTCTTCTTACAAATGTTTTTGGAACTTTTTTCAGTTTCTTTGTTTATTCCATTGATTTCAATAATCTTGGATACTAATATTGAGACCAATAGTTTTTACCTTTTTTTTAAAAATAAATTAAATGTCGATATAAAATTTTTACTTGGCGATATAAAAAGCTTTTTACTTTTTTTTATAGGAGTTTTTATATTAAAAAGTTGTCTTACTATCTTTTGTAATTGGAAAAAAATTGGATTTACTTACAAGATAAGAAAATTTTTAACAAATCACTTATATAAGAATTATCTACAATCACCCTATGAAATTTTTATAAGTAAAAATTCATCAGAATATTTAAAAAATATAAACTACGAGGTAAGCACTACTTCAGAGGGCTTATTACAATTATTAGAGCTATTTTCAGAAATAATTATTATGTCGGGGATAGTGATTTTTTTGGTAAGTTATAATTTCGAGGTAACTTTGATTATTTTTCTATTAGCATTATTGTCAATCTTTATCATCAATTTTTTTACAAAAAGAAAAATTTCATCGCTAGGAGAAAAAGTAAGATTATTTGAACAACTTAGAACTCAAAATTTTTTGGAAAGTTTTAATTTAATCAAGGAAATTAAAATTTATGGAAATGAAAAGTTTTTTTTCGATAAAAATTTCAATTTTACATCAAATTTTTTAAATAACGATTTTTTATATAGATTTATAAAAAGCATACCAAGAGTTCTAATAGAGTTAACCATTATTCTAATTTTTATTGTTTTAGTACTAATCAATTTTGAGTCTGTTGAAAATTTTTATTTACTCGAGATCTTGGGGGTATTTGCTGCTGCTGCTTATAGGCTTTTACCATCAGCTGTAAGAATAATAAATTCTTTACAAGTATCAAAATTTTCTTCTCCTGCTATCAATAATATTATTAGTGAAATAAAATCAAAAAATTATACTTTTGATCAAAGTTCTAATAAAAAAGATATACATAAATTTGATCATAAAATTGAGTTTTCAAATATTACTTTTAAATATAAAGAAACAAACAAAAATATTTTAAAAAATTTTAATTTAAAAATTTTAAAAAATAAAATATATGGCTTTAAAGGCAAGACAGGCTCAGGAAAAACAACAATTATAAATCTTTTAGCGGGACTAATTTTTCCGCAAAAAGGAACTATATTAATAGATAATTTAGCATATGAAGACATAAACATGGCATCACTTCATAAAATCATAAGCTACGTACCTCAGAATATTTATTTAATGGATAGTAGTATTAAAGAAAATATACTTTTTGGTTCGAATAAATATTCAAGTGCAGAATTGGAAGATGCAATTAAGAAATCCAATTTAGATGAATTTATAAACCAATTACCAGAGGGAATTGATACAATAATAGGAGAAAAAAGTAGTAAAATTTCTGGGGGCCAATCTCAAAGAATTGGAATCGCAAGAGCCTTAATTAAAAAACCCTCAATTTTGATTTTAGATGAATCAACTAATTCTTTAGACACAAACACCGAAGAGCTTATTTTACAAAGCATTAGTAAGCTGAAAAAAAATTTAACAATCATTATGGTATCTCATAGTTCGAGCTCACTTAAAATTTGTGAGGAAATTTTAGATTTAGATGACAATTAATAAAAAAATTGGTTTTTATTTGAATTGGGCAAGAGAAATTGACTTTTATAGTTCAACGTTACAAAAAATAGACTCAAGTAAAGTAGTGTTTATTATTAATGATTTAAATAAATCAATAATCTCGCATAAAATCGAACAAAAAATAATTAAAGAAATATTGATTAAAAAAAATTACAAATTTTGCTTATTATCTGAAATTTTAGGTAAAATTAAATTTGATATATTAATAAGCACAGGCGATTTAGGTATTTCAAAAATTACAATTAGGAGCTTTCTAAAATATGTCTACAGAAGAACGATCGGTGAATTATTAATTCTTTTAAAACTCAATTTATTTTTTCAAAATAAGTTTAATATTAAAATTAAAGTTGGCGGCGTAAAAGCTTCATTATATGAAGAATTTTTTGTAGAAAACCTAATTTCCTTTAATTCAGTAAAGTTTCCTAATGGTCTAGATAGAAATATTAAACATTATCCTAACAACAAATGGAAAAATGTGTTTGATATCTATTTAGCAGCCTCACTAGTAGAGGAAAACCTGATTAAAAAAAAATTTAAGAATAAAAAAATTTTTTTAAGTGGATATCCTAGATTTTTTAAAAATACTCACAATAATTTAGAATATCTCAAACAAGAGTTCAAATTCGACACTAAAAGAAAAAATATAATTTGCTTACCTACCGAACGAATTATGAGCATGCAAAATGAAAATGCAATATATAAATACTTAAAATTCTTAAAAAATTTGCAATTAAATTTTAATTTAATTTTAAGACCGCATCCAAAATTACAACTTGTGAAACCAAAATATTTTGAAATTTTAAAAAATTCTGAAATTAAACTAGACTTGGATCCCAAAAGGAGAATAGAGGATTTAATAAGGCTCAGCGATCTGGTAATTGTCGATTATGGAAGTTCAGTTTTAGAGGGAATATATTTAAATAAAAGAATTGCTTTTTATGAGTGGCCACACGAAAAAGATTTTAAAATAATTTATGATAAAGAAAATTGTTTGGATTATATAATTAGAAAGAAATTCAATTTTAAATTTTTTGACTTCAACGATGACAAGTGTACAAATCTTGCCGTCCAAAATATAATTTTGGATAAAACATATTTAGATGGAATTAAAACTTTAGAAACTAAATTATTTGGAAGTAAAAAAATTAAATTTGATCCGAGCGTAATTATCGATAGCTATTATGATTAAAAAAATTATTAACTTTTTAAATATAAATTACTTAAAAAAAAATAAAGCAACTGTTCCAAAATATATTTTAAGTGATAAAAAATATGAAAAATTTATAAATATTACGACACACAAAAATAATGTTTCGCTAATTTATTTTCCAGAAAGTAAAACTTTTAGAAAATTTAGTAATAATAAAGCTGGCAAAAAAAAAATTCACTCTGAATACAAAGGATATTCTTGGTATTGCAAAAAAAGCAAAATAAACAAAAAAAGTGTTTTAAAAAAATATTACAGAAATTCAAAATTTTCTTTTCTGGATCTTTCTCTTATTAAAGGAAAAAAAATTAAATCATGGCAAAGTTTAGAGAATAATTTTTCTTATATATTAAAAATAATAAAAAATCACAGATTGACAAAATATTTAAATATTCATGGAGATTTTACATTTGACAATATTATATTTCAAAAAAAAAAAATATTTATAATAGATTGGGAGTTCTTTGGTTCAAAAAGTGTGAAAGGGTATGATATTACATATCTAATTTTGTCTTCAATTTGTTTACCTTACATTTTCAATAAAAGATTTACCTCAGAAGATAAGAAACTGTTTATTTTCCTATGGAAACAGCTTTTAAAACAAGGATACAATAAATCAATGTTACACAGCCCATTTAAATTTTTTGAAAAAAAAATCAAAGAGGATTTAATATTGTCAAAAAGTTATAAACTTTCAAAATCAAAATTTTTTCCATTTATCACAAGTAGTTCACATAAACAAAAAATATTGCAATTAATAAAATTAATTAAAGATGACAAATAAAATTTCAATTTTAATGACAGTTTTTAATAGTGATACTTTTCTTAAAAAATCTATTCAAAGTATTCTGGGCCAAACTTATGAGAATTTTGAGTTCATTATAGTTGACGATGGATCAACTGATAGAAGTTCTGAAATATTAAATTCTATAAATGATAAAAGATTAAAAATATATAGATTAGAAAAAAAAATTGGTCGCACCAAAGCTTTAAATTTTGGTCTTAAAAAATGTAATACTAACATAATTTCTATTCAAGATGCTGATGATATTTCAAATGATGATAGGTTGGAAAAAACAATGAAAATTTTTAGTCAAAATCAAAATGTTGGTTTAGTTTTTACAAATTTTGATTTTATAAATTCAGAAGATGAAATAATAAAAGATAGAAAAAGTTTAATTAGACCTGAATATTTCAGATCAGATCTGACATATATGAATGTTATTGCCCACTCATCTGTTACGTTTAAGAGAAATTTGTCATCAAATGAAAAAATATTTTATGATGAAAGCTTTATTTATGCTCAGGATTACCATCTAATTTTAAGATTCTTAAAAAATAGTAAATTATTTCTTATTAATGAAAAGCTCCTTAGAATAAGGGATCACAAAAAAAATATGTCAAATTTAAAAATTTATGCAAAAATAAGATTATTAGAAAATTTAAAACTTTTGAAATTTAGTAAAAAAAATTTAAATTTAAATTTTTTAAATAAATTAAAAATTAAATTTAATGAATTTAAGAATTATATTAAATTATTAAAAAATTATTTGGGCGAGTAGTTCAATGGTAGAACGCTACGTTGACATCGTAGAGGTCGTAAGTTCGATTCTTATCTCGCCCACCAGATTTAATTCGATTGAATTAAAAGCATTATGATGATAACTAAACTTTTTTTTAATTATGAAAAATTATTGGGAAACTTATTATAAATTTTCTAAGAGTCCTATCAGGCCATCAAAATTTTCAATTTTTTGTGCAAAATATTTGAAATCTTTTCAAGGTAATATTTATGATGTAGGATGCGGAAATGGGAGAGATACAGTTTTCTTTAATAAACTTAAATTTAAGTGTTTTGGTATAGACTCATGCAAGTCAATAATTTTAAAAAATAAAAAAAAATTTAGAAATTACAAAAAAAGCTTTATCAACAGAGATTTTTCAAAGTTAACTTTTTTGGACAAAACTGAAGACTCTATAATTTATTCAAGATTTTCTTTGCATAGCATTAATGAAAAAAAACAAAAAACTTTTTTAAATAAAATTAAAAAATCAAATAATGTAAAAGTTTTAATGATAGAAGCCAGAACGATTTATGATGAACTTTATGGAAAAGGTAAAAAGATTGGAAAATTCGAGTTTATTAGTTCTCACTATAGAAGATTTTTAAAACCTACAGATCTTAAAAAAACAATATCAAAATCATTTAAAATTAAATATTATAAAGTTGATAAAAACTTTGCAAAATACAAAAAAGAAAATCCAAAAGTATTAAGACTAATAGCAATAAGAAAATGATTTTTATGAATTTAAAAAATATTAGACAAACAATCTACGACGAAGTTTATACAAGACATTCTTTCAAATCAAAAATAGCTAAAGAAATGAATAAGCAACCAATTAATAATTGGAAAGATAATCCTTATCTTAAATTTAAATATTATATCATAATTGAATTATCAGCATTAATAAGTTATTACTGTATAAATTTTAAAATCCATCCTAATACAATCACAAGCGTAGGTGTAATTACAGCTTTTACTTCTTTAATTTTTCTCTCTAGCTCAGATCAAACTCTGATTTTATTAGCTCTTTTTTTTTTCTTTTTAAAAAATATTTTTGATTATGCGGATGGTTTTGTTGCAAGAATTTCAAAAAAAAGTTCTGAATTTGGAGCTTTTTATGATGAATGGAGCGGTGACTTTTTTACACTTTGTTTTTATTTTTCTTTACCAGTGTATGTTTACAATTTATCAGGAAATATAAATTACTTATTCTTGCTAATACTTTTAAGTTTTTTGAAAATTATAAATCCTAAAACGAGAATTTTATCTGAAAATTATTTAAAAAAACAGAAACGATCCACTAGAAATAAAATAATAAATATTTTTCTTAAGATTGAAAATTTAAAGAAAAAAAGAACCAAATCTAATATTAAAGAAAAATTAATAGTAAATTTTGCAAAATTAGACTTTGATGGCAGGACCAGGTACACAGATTTTTTGATTTTAATAATTTTGGTTGAGTTATATTTAGGAAAAATTATAATTTCCAATTATATTTGTCTGATATGGGTTTTAACTTCTATTTTAAAAATTTTATATTTTTTTAAAAAAACTAAAAATATAAAATAAAAATTTTTTTATTAAGCAATTTGATTTAAACCATTAAATTCTTATAATTTTCAACGATTTTAAGAGTTTACTTTTAAAAGTAAAAATTATATAAGATCCTGCCTGGTAATTATTGCGAAGGGGCCACACCCGATCCCATCCCGAACTCGGAAGTTAAGTCCTTCAGCGCCGATGGTACTTTGTCTTAAGATAT
>MDTG01198583.1_pt1 | contig 10113 bp, 12 predicted proteins | sample 811421 | NCBI WGS metagenome assembly MDTG01 (sample SAMN05326645, study PRJNA326480) | marine metagenome | isolation source: seawater | place: Pacific Ocean: South East | collected 2011 | reverse complement strand
TTCTTATAAAAATATCTATTCTACAAGCATTTTTTTGTAAGCCACACTTTTATCAATTAAGAAATCAATTAGCTGAAACTCTTTATCCTTTTTTAGTAATTCTCCAGTCTTCATTTGATCGTCAATAAAAACTAAAAATCCCATAATTTGACTTTTTTCTAAACCCAAATCATTTTCAAAAAAAGTGTTCTCAAAAACCAAAGGTAAAATTTCACTAGGCTTCAATCGCATTTGTTCTTCAGGGGACTTATTCCTAAATGCTTTGGCTAATAGCTTAGCAATATTAACAAAATCAATTCCATCTGATAGTTGGTTATTTGTAACTGCACGATTTTCAAGTTTTGAAGATTTATCTTTTTCGTAGTCAAATCCTTTAAATTCTTCCTCCTTAAGATCTAAAAACTTTTCAACATCTTCAGTTGTTACGACAACTTCCTTTAATTCATTAATATTTTCATTTACTGAAACTACAAGTCTTTTTTTTAAAAGAATCTCTTCAGTTATTTTTACTGAACGAATCCGGTACTGAACAGAAGAAAAAATAATTTCATCTCCCAAGGCAACATATATTTCAAAAGCACCTTCAGTATCAGTAATAGTATTTGTTTGAGCCGTATTATTAACCACATTAGCAGCTACAACTTTTGTGTTTTTGTAAAATAATTGTCCTTTAAGAGGAATTCTTTCTTGACTAAATACAAGAACATTTGCCAAAAAGTAAATTAATAAAGTAAGAAATTTTTTCATTAAATAAACTAACTTGATACTAAAAGGAAAGAGAAACCATGAAAATTAATATTTTTATTGAACAGGTTTTTCTAATACCTTAGTATTAATAAGATATAAAGATAATTTTGTAAAGCAAAAGAACTGTTTATTTGCTGTTAATTTTTAATAATGAAAATTAAAATCGAAAAAATAGAGGTTCAAAAGATTTATCCATTAAGGCATTCTTTATTGCGTAAAGGCAAACCTCTAAGTAGTTGTCATTTGGATGGAGACACAGATCTTGAAACAATTCATTTAGGTGCTTTCGCATCTGAAAAACTCATTGGTATTGCTAGTGCTTTCCTAAATCCTTGCCCTCAATTCTTAGACAAAAAAGGTGTACAGCTTAGAGCAATAGCTGTATTGCCAAATTACCAGCGTAAGGGGGTTGCTTCTAAACTTATTGTTTATGCATTGGATCAAATCAAGAAGCAATTAAACCCTGAATTTGTGTGGTTAAATGGACGTGTAGATGCTAATCCACTCTATATTTCTAATGGTTTTCAAACACTTGGTGATACTTTTGAAATTAATACTATTGGTCTTCATCAACGTTTTTATAAAAATTTATTTTTATGATTTTTAGGTTACTTTGTATTTTCTTATTTATTCAATTGCCTTTATTTGATCAAAGTCAAGAAAGATTTAGTCAAAAACACTTAATGGGTAAAGGTGATCCGAAATTTTATAGTGAAACTATTTCTCTTCTCCCAGAAGTTGGTAAAGCCTTTAAAGCTATGCAAAAAGAAGCTCTTAAAGAGGGTATTAAAATTGAAATTGTTTCTGCCTATAGATCCTACAATAGACAAAAAAAAATTTGGAACAGTAAATTTCAATCAAATGCTGAAAAGGGTTTAAATCCTGAACAGAATATTAATAAGATCATTGAATATTCTACTATTCCCGGTACCTCCAGACACCATTGGGGAACTGATGTAGATATAATAGATGGAAATAAGCCTAAAAATGGAGATGTTCTATTGGAAAAAAAATTTCATGGAAATGGACCCTATGTAGAACTAAGAAAATGGATGGATACAAATGCTAATCAATTTGGGTTTTATAAACCATATACTAAAGATCACAATAGAAAAGGATTTAATTATGAACCTTGGCATTACAGCTATGCCCCTTTGGCGATTCCAATGCTTAAAGAATATTTAAAATTGGAATTAAATCTACTTTTACTATCTGAAAACCTAGAGGGTAAAAGTTATATCTCTACTAGGTTTTTATCTCGTTATTTAGAAGAAAATATTTTAGGAATATCTGCCAGCCTAAAATAATTTTAGAAAAGTTTAATTATTTTATCTTACAAAAACAGGATTTAACTCATTATTAGTTTCTTCATCACTGTAACGATAACCATCTTTTTGAAATGTTAGAATATCTTCTAAAGTAATTGCATTTTTTTCTATAAGATGACGAGCCATCATCCCACGAGCTTTCTTTGCATAAAAGGAAATAATTTTAAGTTTTCCATTTTTAAAATCTTTAAAAACAGGGTTGATTAATAAAGTTTTAAGGTCTTTTGTATTAATGACACTAAAATATTCATTACTTGCTAAATTGACTACTATTTCATTAATTCCCAACTCATTATTTAACTGATCTGTTACTTTTTTACTCCAGAATTCATAAAGATTTTTTGACGAACCTATCTTTAGGGGAGTTCCCATCTCAAGTCGGTAAGGTTGGATTTGATCTAAAGGCCTTAAAATTCCATATAGTCCAGATAAAATTCGAAGTTTACTTTGCATTATTTCAATTTTATCCCCAAAAAGTGTGTAAGCATCTAAACCGATATACACATCACCATTAAACGCATAAACTGCTGCTCTTCTTTCTCCTTTTTTAGGACCCTCAAGACTGAAAACTTGATTGCGTTCCCAATTTAGTGTTGCGAGTTTTTCTGAAATATTCATAAGCTCTTCTAATGATTTTGAAGACTTCATTTTGAGTAATTTATTAATCTCAAAGGCCTCTTTAACAAAACTTGGTTCTGTAAAATTTTGTGTAGGTAAAGGCCTTTGAAAATTTAATGATTTGGCGGGTGAAATAAGCAATTTCATAATATGTTAATTTCAGTAAATTTACAAGCTTTTCAATCCCTAGGCAAGAACTTGAAGTCAAAGCTCAACAAGAAATTATTTTTTAAATCTTATGTTTAGCATAATGTCGCCATTTTTCAATAAGAGCACTAAAATCTTCTGGTAAGGGGGAATCAAATCTTAGACTTTTCCCTGTTAAAGGATGTTTAAAGCCTAGTATCTTTGCATGTAAAGCATGTCGAGGTAAAATTGTAAAACAGTTTTCTACAAACTGCCGGTACTTTGTGAAACTAGTCCCTTTTAGTATAACATCACCACCATAGCGACTATCATTGAAAAGAGTATGCCCAAAGTGTTTCATGTGTGCACGAATCTGATGGGTACGACCAGTTTCTAATTGACATTCTAAAAGAGTTACATATCCAAATCTTTCTAAAACTTTAAAATGTGTTACTGCCTCCTTCCCATTTGAATTATCTTCATAAACAGTCATTTGTAAACGATTTTTTGGGTGTCTGCCAATAGCTCCTATGTATTTTCCTATATCATCTTTAAAATCTCCCCAAACCAAAGCTGTATATTTTCTCTCTGTGGTTTTGTGAAAAAACTGTTTTGCTAAATGGGTCATTGCTATTTCAGTTTTAGCTATTACCAAAAGTCCGCTTGTGTCCTTATCTATTCTGTGAACTAAGCCTGGACGGTCATCGTGGTTTTTTGGCATTTGCTTAAGATAATGCAACAATCCATTTAGTAATGTTCCTGAATAATTTCCATGACCTGGATGCACTACTAGACCAGGTGGTTTATTGATGACAATCAATTCCTCATCTTCAAAAATAATCTCAAGTGGCATTGATTCTGGCTCAAGCAAATGTTCATATGGAGGGTGACTAAAGAATACTTTAATCTCATCTCCTCCTTTTACTTTGTAATTTGATTTTACAATTTTCTCTCCTACAAATATACATCCAGCTTTGGCAGCTTGCTGAATTTTATTTCTAGTAGCATTTTCAATTCTAGAAATTAAAAATTTATCCACACGAAGTGGAGACTGACCACTTTCTGCAATAAAAGAATAGTGTTTATAGATTAATCCAGATGAAGTTTCAACTTTTTCTATACTGCGATCATCGTTTTCCATTACCCAAAACTAAATCAATTTTACTGGTTTTTGGCAAAAGTATTCCAGGCTCAATTTTTTCTCCTTGGTATTGTATTTCAAGAACCATATTCTTACCAATATTATCTATGTAACTAAATTCACCCAATTCAAATCCAGTAGCCTTTAATAAAGATTCTGCATTCCTTTTTGTTATTTGAATTAGATTTGGAACTGTAACCTTTCGGAAGTCTGATGGATTGACCGTAAGATATATTTTACGGTTTTCTTTAACCTCACTGCCTGCTGAAGGCAAATGTGAAATCACTGACATTGGCTTGATTGTTGGTACAAAACGCCCTGAATCAATGACTTCATAACGTAGATTTTCTTTTTCCATAATATTTGGTAAATCAGTCAAAGGAACTCCTTCCAAATCTGGAACTTTTTGATAAGAGTTGTGATTGGTTATAATTTTAAGACTAATCGAAATCAATAGAAATATTGAAAAGGTCGCTAGTAGAATAAAAACTAACTGTTTAAGGATAGAGGTGCTAAATAAAAAACGTAATATTTTCATCACTTATGTTGGTAGGCTAAGATAATAAAACCTAAGCTTTTTGTTTGTTTTGAAATGCCATACCTTTGCTGAATAACTATAATTAATGTCCAAAAAAAAAGTAGGCGTCGTTTGTGGAGGATATTCATCAGAATATAAAATTTCACTTCAGAGTGGCAAAACTGTTTTCTCACAACTCGACAGAAATAAATGGGAGGTATTTCTTATAATTTTAACTCAAGATTCCTGGACAGCAAAAGATGATGATGAAAAAAGCTACATTGTCTCAAAAGGAGACTTTTCACTTCAGTCCTCAGAAACCTCAATAAAACTTGACCTTATATTTAATCTAGTTCATGGTTCTATAGGAGAAAATGGACAGTTAGCGGCACTTTGGGAGCTTTTAGATATTCCTTTTTCTAGTTGCAACAGTTATATTGCTGCCTTAACACTTAACAAAAGAGATTGTCTTACTATATTAAGGGAGTTGAATATACCAACTGCAAAATATTATACCCTTGATAAAGGCAATTCCATTGATACCTTGGCAATAATTGACCGTGTTGGTCTACCATGCTTTGTGAAAGCAAATAGAGCAGGAAGCAGTTTTGGTGTTTTTAAGGTCTATGACAAAAAAAACCTAATTCCTTCTATTGAAAAGGCTTTTAAAGAAGACTCTCAGTTAATAATTGAAAGTGCCTTAGAAGGAAGAGAAGTTTCAGTTGGAGTCGCTAAATTTGATGATGAAATTCGTGTTCTCCCTATTACTGAAATTATTTCTGAAAATGATTTCTTTGACTTCGCAGCTAAATATGAAGGAGAGTCTCAGGAGATTACTCCTGCTCAGATCCCAAAAAATTGGCAAAAAGACTTGAAAGATTTTTCAAAGAAGATTTATTTAAAACTTGGTCTCAAAGGATTTATTCGAAGTGAATTCATTTTTGTCAACAACACTCCTCACATTTTGGAGGTTAACTCAGTCCCTGGAATGACTTCAAAAAGTATTATTCCTAAACAGGTTGAGGCTATGAATTTGGAAATCCCAGAATTTTTAACTAAAATCTTAATGCAAGTAGATAAAGAAAAAAATAACTGATGAAAAGATTTGTATTTCCAGGTTCTTTTGATCCAATAACCCTTGGGCATAAAGATATTATTCAAAGAGCAATTCCAATGTGCGACGAATTAATCATTGCTGTAGGTGAAAACTCGGATAAAAAATATCTTTATTCTTTGAAAGAAAGAATGAATTTTATAAAAGAAACTCATGGTCATGAAAATAAAGTTCTAGTTAAATCATTTAAAGGTATGACTATTGATTTTTGTAAAAATGTTAATGCTACTGCAATCATAAGGGGTTTACGCAATCCTTCAGATTTTGAGTTTGAAAAAAGCATCGCGCAAATAAACAGAAGATTGTCGGGACTTGAAACTCTTTTTTTACTAACTGCATCAAATTATTCATATATCAGTAGTAGCATAGTAAGAGAGATAATATCTCATAAAGGTGACTATTCTTCGCTAGTTCCTAAAGCAGTATTAAATAGCAGATAATTTTAAATTATTGAATCAATTACAAGATGAATATTCTTGTAGGCATTTTCCATTATTTGAGGAATCTCATTTTTGGTTTTCCAAACTGCACACTCAATATTCTCCTCAATTTGTGGAATCATAGATCCTGTGAAAGAAGATTTCATTAAAAACCAATATGTTTTTTTGAGTTTATATTTTTTGTTCGCTTTGTAAATATGAAATGTTGTAGTTAAAGGCTTTTTAACAATCAAATCAGTTACACCTGTTTCTTCTGTCACTTCTCTACATGCGGCTTCAACGATGATCTCGTTTTTTTGAATTTTACCCTTCGGCAAATCCCACTTATCATTTCTGTAAATAAATAAGTAACTCCCATTTATATGCTCTACCAATCCTCCTGCAGCTTCAACAATAGAGAAAGTTTTGTAGAAGTACTTTTTAATTTTTTCTTCTTTAGAGTGATACAAATAAACTTCAGAAACTTTTTTATCTCGTAGAGCTTTTACAATTGATTTTGAATCGGTATATTTTATAAAAAAAAGTGGAGTTTTAGGTGAATTTTTACTCAAATCCGAAGTAAAATGAACGGGTTTTTGATTGTAAAAAACTTTATACATTTGTGTATGATTTTTGATAAAAATATAGCGCAACAAACCGCTAAACATCTTTTGCAAATTAATGCAATAAAATTGAATCCTGAAAATCCATTTATATGGGCAAGTGGTTGGAAGTCTCCTATTTACTGTGATAACCGAATTATTCTTTCATATCCAAAACTTAGAAGTTTTTTGAGTGATGCTCTAGCAATTAAAATAAATAGAGATTTTAGTAGGCCATTTATAATCGCAGGGGTTGCAACAGGTGCTATTGGAATTGGTATGCTTGTCGCACAAAAGTTGGATTTGCCTTTTATCTACGTACGCCCCGAACCCAAAAAACATGGTCAAAAAAATCAAATCGAAGGACAATTTAATGCTGGAGAATCTGTTTTGGTTATAGAGGATTTGATAAGTACTGGAAAAAGCAGTCTCAAGGCTGTGAATATATTAAAAGAAGCTGGAGCAGAAATTCTTGGAATGATGGCTCTTTTTACCTATGGATTTGATATAGCAGAAAAATCTTTTAAAAAGGAAAAAATAAAACTTAAAACGTTAACCAATTATCAATATTTATTATCTGAAGCTCTTAAAGAAGAAAAAATCACAAATTTACAGCTTGAGAATTTAAAAACATGGAAAAAAAACCCATCAAAATGGAGTTTTAGAGAAGACTAGATTTTAATTGCATCCGAATATTATTTGAATTAAACTTTTTAACTTTTTTTTCTTCAGTTTCTAAAAGCAATCCTCCATTTTCTGTTACTCCCAAAAGTTTTGCTTTAAAAGTATTATTCCCATTTGTAAATGAATTAACTTGTTTGAGTTTCCAAAGTTTACTTATATACTTGCTAAACCATGGCTGATTTTTTTTAAGATCAGTTTCATACAATGCTCTGTTCAGAAATGGAAGCATTTCATCTAAAACATACTCTATATTCCAATGTTTACCAGTAATTTGTTTTAAAGAAGCGGCTTCGGATAAATCGACAAAGGAATCTTGATTTAAATTGAGTCCAATTCCAATAACGCATCCACTGAATCTGCCCTTAGTAAAAAAATTTTCTATTAAAATTCCACCTATTTTTTTATTAGCTGACAAAATGTCGTTTGGCCATTTTATTGAAGTTTGAGGAATTTGAAATTTTTCTAAAGCACTAACAACTGCAAGAGAAATAACAGCACTAATCAAAAAAAGTGAATATGGTGATTCGTTTTTGAATTGCCTAAAAATGCTAAAAGTTAAGCTCCCCCCAGTTTCAGATTGCCAAATATTTTCACGTTGTCCTCGCCCACTTGTCTGATTACTTGTAAACACCAAATCTCCATCAAATAATTGCTTACTTCGATATTTATCTTTTAAATAATCATTTGTTGAAGAGATGGCATTAAGTTTGATTATTTTAAAATTGCTCATATTAAGTCATGTCAACGACTTAAAAAGTAATAAATTTGCATAAAAGAGCATTGCTTAATGGTAAATAAAATAAAAAGTGCTAATGTTCTCTTGAAAGAGATTGTTAGAGGAATTGAAAATTTAAAAGGGGAAGATATAAAAAAAATGGATTTAAGGGGGATTCAAAACACGCCTTTTGAATTTTTTGTTATTTGTAGTGGTAATTCAAATATCCACATTAGATCTATTGTTAATTCAATACAGAAAAATGTTAGCAAAGTCCTATATGAAAAACCATTGCATATTGAAGGTTTTGAAGTAGCAGAATGGATTTTGATTGATTATGTAAATGTTGTAGTACATGTCTTTCAAAAAAGAACAAGAAAATTTTATAACATCGAAGAATTATGGGGAGATGCGGTAAGCACTCCAGTTGCTTCGAACTATTAAAGATTATGGAAGAAGAAAAAAAACCAATCCCTCCAAAATTTAACATTTATTGGATTTATGGTGCTATTATTATTATCCTTTTAGGACTTAGCCTTTTTGGAGGAAACGACTGGCAAACTGTAAGTAAAACTAACATATCAAATTTTGAGAAATACCTTAATAATGGAGATGTTAGTGAGGTTATAGTAATTCGAAATAAAAGTAGTGTCCGTGTAACACTCGCAGCTGAAGCACTTAAGAAGAGTGAACACCAAGCAGTAGTAGCTACAAATTTTTTAGGCCAAGAAAATATAAGAGGTCCTCATTACCAATTTGAAGTTGGTAGTTTAGAGCTATTCGAAGAAAAGCTAGAAAAGGCTCGCAACAATGGAATTATTTTCCGACTAGAATTTATTACTATAGAAAATAGATGGTTAGACACTCTTATTGGATTTTTACCTATCATTATAATTATTGGTGTTTGGATTTTCTTAATGAGAAGAATGTCTGGTGGTGGTGCAGGAGGTCCTGGAGGTCAAATATTTAATATAGGTAAATCAAAGGCTAAATTATTTGATAAAAATACAGATGTCAAAGTAACTTTCAAAGATGTTGCTGGATTAGAAGGAGCTAAAGAAGAGATTCAAGAAATAGTAGACTTTCTTAAAAACCCACAAAAATATACAATTCTTGGTGGAAAAATACCAAAAGGAGCTTTACTTGTAGGGTCTCCTGGAACTGGTAAAACATTACTAGCCAAAGCTGTTGCTGGAGAGGCTAAAGTTCCTTTTTTCTCTCTTTCTGGATCCGACTTTGTAGAAATGTTTGTTGGTGTAGGTGCTTCAAGAGTTAGAGATTTATTTAAACAAGCAAAAGATAAATCTCCATCAATAATTTTTATTGATGAGATTGATGCTATTGGGAGAGCTCGTGGAAAAAGCAATATTACTGGCTCAAATGATGAGAGAGAAAACACTCTCAACCAACTTCTAACTGAAATGGATGGATTTGGAACTAATACTAATGTTATTGTTATAGCAGCAACCAATCGTGCGGATGTTCTTGACAAAGCTTTAATGCGAGCTGGTCGTTTTGACAGACAAATCTATGTTGATCTACCAGATCTAAACGAACGAAAAGAAATTTTTAAAGTTCATCTTGAACCCCTAAAAACGATTAAAAGCTTAGATATTGACTTTTTGGCAAAACAAACACCAGGTTTTTCCGGAGCAGATATTGCTAATGTTTGTAACGAATCTGCATTAATTGCTGCTAGGAAAAATAGAAAATCAGTAGGAAAACAGGATTTTCTTGATGCAGTAGATCGAATTGTAGGTGGTTTAGAGAAGAAAAATAAAATAATTACACCTGAGGAAAAAGAAACTATAGCATATCATGAGGCAGGACATGCAATTGTGAGTTGGTTATTGGAACATGCTGCTCCACTTGTTAAAGTTACAATAGTTCCAAGGGGACAATCTTTAGGGGCGGCTTGGTATCTCCCTGAGGAACGCCAAATTGTTAGAACAGAACAAATGCTCGATGAAATGTGTGCTGCTCTTGGAGGTCGAGCAGCAGAAAAAATTATTTTCAATAAAATCTCTACGGGTGCATTGAGTGATCTTGAAAAGGTTACTCGCCAAGCCAAAGCTATGGTTTCAATTTATGGTCTAAACGAT
>MDTG01076068.1_pt1 | contig 10113 bp, 10 predicted proteins | sample 811421 | NCBI WGS metagenome assembly MDTG01 (sample SAMN05326645, study PRJNA326480) | marine metagenome | isolation source: seawater | place: Pacific Ocean: South East | collected 2011 | reverse complement strand
GGAAAGTTTTTTTCAAAGTATGATTTAAGTTCATTTGAGTCTTTATTTCTTGCAGGAGAAAGAGCTGACCCCGATACGATTAAATGGGCGGAAAATTTATTAAAAGTTCCTGTAATAGATCATTGGTGGCAAACTGAAACAAGTTGGGCAATTAGTTCAAATTGTACAGGAATAGAAATGCAAAAAACAAAATATGGTTCAGCTTGTAAAGCCGTTCCAGGATATGATGTTAAAATTTTAAAAAGTGACCGATCGTTGGCAAAACCAAACGAAATGGGAGACATTGTAGTAAAGTTGCCATTGCCCCCCGGTACATTCCCCACATTATGGAATGCAGATGAAAGATATAAAAAAACATATATGAGCAATTACGATGGATATTATCAAACATATGATGCAGGACATATTGATGAGGATGGTTATATTTGGATAATGTCAAGAACAGATGATATCATCAATGTTGCTGGACATAGGTTATCCACTGGTGCAATTGAAGAAGTTTTATCTGAACATCAGTCAGTTGCTGAATGCGCAGTTCTTGGAGTAGCAGATAAATTAAAAGGTCAATTACCGATTGGATTAGTTGTTTTAAAAGCAGGTGTAACAAAAGATAACGATACTATCTCAAAAGAATGTATTCAAATGGTGAGAAATAAAATTGGACCAGTGGCAGCTTTTAAAGTTGTAATAGTTATAAAAAGATTACCTAAAACAAGGTCAGGTAAAATTTTAAGAGGTACAATAAGAAAAATTGCTGACAATGAAAAATACAAAATACCAGCAACAATTGATGATCCAGTGATTTTAGATGAAATAAAAGAAGATCTTTTAAAGAATAGAATTCTTAAATAATGCTGAAAACATACGCATTTTTGTTTGGTGCTATAATTTGTGAAGTATGTGGAACTATGCTTTTGCCAGTAACACAAAATTTTACCAAATTAATTCCAACAAGTATTTTAGCAATTTTTTATCTAACTGCTTTTTATTTATTAACATTTGTTGTCAATAAACTCCCTATTGCAATAGTATATGCTACATGGAGTGGCTTAGGTATATTTACAATCGCTATACTTGGATATTTTTTTTATAAACAAACTCTGAGCTGGCAAGCAATTTTGGGAATGTTTCTTATAGTAATAGGAGTAATCCTAGTAAATACTTTTTCATCAAAAATAGTTTAAAATTAAAACTTTAAAGGTTTTCCGTCTGGTAACCCTATTATTTTTCCATCCTTCATTTTAATTTGTCCGTTTATAATCGTCATCACTGGTGTTCCTTTAAATTCAAATCCATTGAAAGGTGACCATCCACATTTACTCTCTATATTTTCATTTTTAACTAATATCTTTTTATTCATATCAACAATTGTAAAGTCTGCATCAAAATCTTTTTTAATATACCCTTTATTTCTTATTCCAAATATTTTTACTGGATTTTCACAAACTAGACTTACTAGTTGATTAAGAGATAACTTGCCCTCATTAATATGATTTAACATTACTGGCATTAAAGTTTGAACTCCTGGCATTCCTGATGGTGATTTTGGGTAAACTTTGTCTTTATTTTCTTTTAAATGTGGAGCATGATCAGAACCAATTGTGTCATTTAAATTATTTTTGACAGCAAACCATAATCTATCATAATGAGTTTTATCTCTTAAGGGAGGATTCATCTGGGCATATGTTCCTAACTTATCATAACAATCTGGAGCATAAAGTGTTAAATGTTGTGGAGTAATTTCAAAAGTAATATTGCCTTTATGTTGAGATAAAAAATCTATTTCTTGTTTTGTTGTGACATGGAGAATATGTGCTTTTTTCTTAAAACGTTCAGCAATCCTAACTATTCTTCTAGTGGAGGATATAGCGCACTCTTCGCTTCGCCAGACAGGATGAGAATGCACGTCTCCGTCTTTGATTAATTTTTTATTTTTATTTAAAATTTCTTCATCTTCTGAATGAACAGCAACAACTTTCGAACTGTTTTCAAATACTTTTTCGATATCTCTTTCATTTGCGACTAAAAGATTACCTGTAGAGGAACCAACAAAAAGTTTAATTCCACAACAGCCCTCTAAATTTATTAAACTTGCCAATTCATTTGCATTGTCGGCTGTTGCGCCAAAGTAGAATGCATAATTACAATACATTCTATTTTTAGCTAGATTCATTTTTTTTTGAAATTCTTTAAAATTTGAAGTTGGTGGATTTGTATTTGGCATTTCAAATACAGCTGTGATCCCCCCTGCAATTGCAGCTCTGCTTCCAGAATTAAGATCTTCAGTATCAGTCGATCCAGGTTCCCTAAAGTGTGTCTGAGTATCTATACACCCTGGGAGTACAATTAAATTTTTGGCATCTAATGAATCTTTCGAAGGTTCATTAATTAAATCCTCAATATGTGATATTTTGCCTTTACTAATACCAATATGTTTTTTTTGAAGTTTTCCTTCAATAAAACACTCACCATTTCTAATTATAAGATCTAACATTTTTCTGAAAAGTAATTATATTATAAGTAAGTATCAATCAATTATGAATATTAAAAATGTATATATTTTAGAAGATCGAGGAATTGTTTTTTTAAACGGACCTGATGTAAAAGAATTTTTACAAAATTTAATAACCAACGATATAAATAAAGTGAATGAAACTAATACTTGTTTCGCATCTTTATTAACTCCACAAGGGAAGTTTCTTTTTGAGTTTTTAATTATTAAGCATAAAAACGGGTATTTTTTGGATTGCGAAAAGAAACAATTAGATGACCTTATTAAACAATTAAGTATTTACAAATTAAACTCTAAAGTTGAAATCTTAAATTTAAGCAATGAATTTGTTGTAGCAGCTATAAGCTATGATAAATTTATGTCTTTTGAAAACTCAAAAGACCAAACGGGATTTACAATCAAGTATAGAGAGGATCCAATTTTTTTAGATCCTAGACATAAGCTATTGGGGGGAAGAATAGTAATTAATTTAGAAAAACTTTATATGTCACTGAAAAAATTACAGCTTAAATCTGAAAACCCAGATGAATATTATAACTTTAGTTTTAATTTAGGAATCCCACAAAAAAATATGGATAAGTTAAAAAATAAACTATTTGGTATTGAGTGTAATTTTAACGAATTGAATGGTATTGATTTTAAAAAAGGGTGTTATGTAGGTCAGGAAAATACTGCGAGAATTCAATTAAAAAATAAACAATCTAAAAGATTGCTTCCGATAAAACTTATTAAAGGCAAATTAAAAGAAGGCTCAATTATTTATTGTAACAATAATGAGATTGGAAAAGTGTTAATTGGTGATGGATATATGTTTGGATTAATAAAATATAAAAGCGAGTATTTCGATATAGAATCTGAGCTCAAAAGTGACGAAGCGATATTAAAAGTTCAACAGCCGGGCTGGCTTAAATTAAACTAGTAATAATATCTTTTAAAACAAAAGCAGATAAAATAGTCATAAAAGAAATAATAAAAACATTTATCAATTTCCAAACCCTTTTGTTTTTAAGATATTTTGATAAAAATTTCGATAAATATCCAATTATAAAAAAAAAAAGCAAAGATGCTATCCCTGCTCCAAATCCAAAAAAATATTTTTGAGATAATAAAAAACTCTTTGAAAAATTTCCTAAAAAGAAAACAGTATCGGAGTAAACATGTGGATTAAGATACGTAAATCCCAAAGTCTTAATAATTGTATTTTTTAAACTTAAATGATCTTTTGAAAAATTTACTTTTAAATTTTCGTAATTAATTTTTATCTTATTGATAATAAAAAATATAAGAAAGAAAAATAATAATAAATTGAAAATCAGCTCAATAGTAAGGCTAAAAAAATTTGAAAAATATTCAAAAAGAAATATACCGATAAAGATTAAAAAAAAATCAGATAATGAACAAATTAAACAAACAATAAATATATATTGTTTTTTTAAACCTTGCTCTATAACAAAAATATTCTGGGCTCCAATTGCTAAAATAAGACTTAAACCAGTAATAAATCCAAGTATTAAAAATTCCATTTGTTTCTTTTATATTTTCTAATTAAAATAAAAAGAAAATTTTATAACTAATTATGAAAAGAAGAGTAATTACTGATCTAAAAAATTTAAAATTTGAACCTTTTGACAACTATGGAAAATCTATTAATGGAATGAGTTGGTACAAAATAAGTTATGATAAGAAAAAAGGTCAAGGAAGTTATATATTAAAAATGGAACCCGGCGCTGAAAGCATTCCTCATGAACATACAAATTTTGAGGAGTTTTATATGTTAGATGGAGAATTAAAGGATGCTGATGGAAAAATTTTTAAAAAAGGTGATTTCGTAAGTTTTGAGCCTGGGTCAAAACATTCTTCAAAGTCAGAAAAAGGTTGTTTAATTTTAGTATTTATGAGATCAAGAAATATAACTATTTAACCAAAAAAATTTATGATTGGAATTTTAGGAGGAATGGGAACTCAGGCAGGTCTTGATTTTTGCAATAAACTTGCACTTATCAATAGAGGAAAAAGTGATCAACAATATCCACTATTTTTATTGTACAATAAATCAAATATTCCAAAAAGACCTGAAAATCTAAAAAAGTATTACAATGTTTTAAAAAGTTTAATTGCTGGATGTAAAATGTTAGAAAAAAGCAATTGTAGATTTATTGTAATTCCGTGTAATACAGCTCACTATTGGTATGACGATCTTAAAAAAAAAATAAAGATTCCAATAGTTAGTATGCCTAAAGAAGTATTTATCCACACAAAAAGATATTGTAAAAAAAAATCTAAAATTGGAATTCTTTGCACTGAAGCGACTTTAAAAACTGGAATTTATAATAAACATTTCGATAATACATTCAATCTTGTAGGTCCAGGGAAGTTATTACAAAGAAGTAGTGTCAATAAAGCAATTAAATTTGTAAAAATGGGAAAAGTTAGGCAGGCTGAAAAAGCCATCAAACCTGCAGTAAATTATTTGATGAAGATAAAATGCAAAAAAATTATTTTAGGCTGTACAGAATTACCAATAGCAATTTTTGCCTTTAAATCTTTTAAAAAGATTAAGCAATCTAAAACTTTTTTAGATCCAAATTATATTTTAGCTAATGCGGCGATGAATAAATATTGATGGTGCGGCCAGAGAGACTCGAACTCTCATGGGATACCCCACTTGGCCCTCAACCAAGCCTGTCTACCAGTTTCAGCATGGCCGCTACTGTTAATGCGGCAGAATAAGTGAATGACAACTATCTTTCAAGTTGATAGATTAAATCATGGAATTTACAGCTGAAATCAGAAAAGCTACAGATCCGATTTATCAAAAAATATCAAAAGCGGTACCTGAGATCGAATGGGCGTCCTATGCTCCTTACATCTATGAAATCAATAAACTAAAAAAAGAAAAAAATGCAGTTATTCTTGCACACAATTATCAAACGCCTGAAATCTATCATGGTATATCTGATTTTTCTGCAGACTCGCTTGCTCTAGCTGTTGAGGCTGCAAAAACAAAGGCTGACATAATTGTGATGTGTGGTGTACATTTTATGGCTGAGACTGCTAAATTGATGAGTCCTAAAAAAAAAGTTTTATTGCCTGACATGAGAGCTGGTTGCTCTCTATCTTCCTCAATAACTGGAGATGATGTGAGAGAATTAAAAAAGAAATATCCTGGAGTTCCGGTTGTTTCTTATGTAAATACTTCGGCCGATGTAAAAGCCGAGACTGATGTTTGTTGTACGTCAGCAAATGCTGTCAAAATTGTTAAGTCACTTGGAGTAAAAAAAGTAATATTTTTACCAGATGATTATTTGGCAAAATATGTTGCTTCACAAACTGATGTTGAAATTATTTCTTGGAAAGGAACATGTGAAGTTCATGAACAGTTCAATGATGAAGAAATTAATGAAATTCGAAAAAGTAATCCGGGAATAAAAATAATAGCACATCCTGAGTGTCCACCTGATGTTATAAAAGCTAGTGATTTTGCAGGTTCAACCAGTGGAATGATTAAATATGTAAAAGATAATCAACCAGAAAAAGTTATGATGGTTACAGAGTGTTCTATGAGTGACAATGTTCAAATTGATAATCCTAATGTAAAATTTATAAGACCATGTAACTTATGCCCTCATATGAAAAGAATTACATTACCTAAAATTTTAGATTGTTTAGAGAATGAGACAAATGAAATCTTGATGAGTGATCAAACTATTGAAAAGGCCCGAAGATCAGTAGAGAGAATGGCAGAAATTGGCAGATAAATTCTGTGTCTAAAATATTTTTAAGTAAAAAGTTTATAAAAATTTCTTGTAGAAAAGCAATTAAAGAGGATCTATATCCACTAGGAGATATAACTTCAAAACTTTTAAAAAGTGACAAAAAAATTTATTGTAAATTAATTTCTAATCAAATTGCAATTATAGGAGGTCTTAATTTTGCTAAAGAAACTTTTAATTTATTAGATAAAAAAATTAAATTTGTGATAAAAAAAAAGGAGGGATCCTTTGTTAAAAAAGGTGATATTATTGCAATTATTAGTGGTAACTCAAAAAATATCTTAACTGGGGAAAGAATAGCTTTAAATTTTATAAGCCACATTTCTGGTATCGCTACATTAACCAATAAATTTGTTAGAGCTTCAAAGAAAAAATGTAAAATTTGTTGTACAAGAAAAACCATACCTAATTTAAGATTAATTCAAAAATACGCTGTTGGTATAGGTGGTGGAACTAATCATAGGTATAATTTAAGTGACGAATTCCTTATAAAAGATAACCACATTGCAAGCTTAGATATTAAGACTCTTGTAAGTTCAGCGATTAAAAGTAAAAAAGGGAAAAAAATTACTGTTGAAGTAGAAAGCTTATCACAATTAAATAAAATAATGGGTTTAAAATTCGATAGAATTTTATTTGATAATATGAGTATAAAAAATTTAAAACATTGTGTTAAAATTGCAAAAAAAAACTATGAGACTGAAGCTTCTGGAAATATCAGTCTCAAGAATATAAAATCAATATCATCAACAGGTGTTGATAGAATTTCAGTTGGAAGCATTACTCATAGCGCACCAGCAATAGATATAAAACTTGAGATATAACAACTAGTTTTTATCACTATCAATTAGTTTTTTCTTTGCTATCCAAGGCATTAACGCACGAAGACCAGCTCCAACTTTTTCAACAGGATGTTCGGCTAATTTTTCTCTTGTTTTTAAGAAATTTTTTTGACCATTCTTACATTCGTTCATCCAGTCTTTTGTAAACTTTCCTGACTGAATATCTGCCAATACTTCTTTCATTCTTTTTTTAGTTTCTTCTTTATTAATTATTTTTGGACCTGTAACATATTCTCCATATTCTGCAGTGTTTGAAATAGAATAATTCATATTTGCAATTCCACCCTCATAAATCAAATCGACTATCAGTTTTACTTCATGTACAGTCTCAAAGTACGCCATTTCAGGTTCATATCCAGCTTCAACTAAAGTTTCATATCCATTCTTTATTAACTCTACTAAGCCTCCACATAGAACTGTTTGTTCTCCAAATAAATCTGTTTCTACTTCATCTTTAAAAGTAGTTTCAATAATTCCTGATCTACCGCCACCAACAGCTGAAGCATATGACATTGCAAGATCTCTTGCTTTACCAGATCCATTTTGATGAACTGCAAAAAGGCATGGAACACCTCCTCCCTTTTCAAATTCGCTTCTTACTAAATGGCCAGGACCTTTTGGAGCAACCATAAAAACATCTAAATCTTTTCTAGCCTTAATTAGATCGTAATGAATATTTAAACCATGCGCAAAAGCAATTGATGTTCCCTCTCTAACTCTTTGCTCAATATGATTTTTGTAAATTGTTGCTTGTAATTCATCTGGAGTTAAGATCATAACGACATCCGCCCATTCTGCAGCATCTGAAAGATTCATTACTTTTAATCCTTTTGACTCTGCTTTAGCTTTACTAGAAGACCCATCTCTTAGAGCAACTACTACTTCTTTGACACCACTATCTTTAAGATTTAAAGCATGAGCATGACCCTGGCTTCCATATCCAAAAATTGCAATTTTCTTTTCTTTGATTAAATTTACATCAGTATCTTTTTCATAAAACATTTTCATATATTTATCCCTCCATTTTTATTTAAATGTCTCCGAACCTCTCGTCATCGCTACTGCCCCAGTTCTTGAAATACTTACAAGTCCGTATTTCTTCAAACTCTTTGATGCTAAATCAATTTCGCGTCTTAAAGCAGTAATTTGTATTACATAAGATTTTTTTGTTTTGTCTAGTATTACAGCATTATATTTTTTACAAGCCTTTAAGGCTTTTTCTTTTTTGGAGTTATTGCCTACTACTTTAAACAAGGCCATTTCTTTAAAAATTACATTTCTATCTTCTCGTTTGAAATCGGCCACCTTGTGAACAGGAACAAGTTTTTTTAGTTGAAGTTTTATTTGCTCAACAACCTGTGGAGATCCTGTGGTTACTATTGTTATTCTTGAAATATTGCGTTTTGCATCTACCTCTGCAACTGCTAATGACTCAATATTGTAACCTCGTCCAGAAAATAAACCAACCACTCGTGCTAAAACACCTGCCTCATTATCTACCCAAACAACAATAATATGGGTATCTAGCTTGCCAATTTTACCTGGGGTACTATATGCTGATTTCGATTTAGTCATTAAACAAGAGTCTTTCCTTTCCCTGTTATTTTGTTTTCTTTTTGATCTTTAGGACCTAGTAACATCTGATTATGAGGTTTTCCCGATGGTATCATGGGGAAGCAATTTTCCTGTTTGTCTACCATACAATCAAAAATAACTGGTTTATTTGTACTTATCATTTCAATAATCTTATCATCAAGTTCCTGTGGAGTTTTTGCTCTTATTCCTACACATCCATATGCTTCAGCAAGCTTAACAAAATCTGGAAGTGCCGCAGTATAGCTTTCTGAATAATTTTTATCATGAAGCAGCTCCTGCCACTGCCTAACCATTCCCATATATTCATTATTTAAAATGAAGATTTTTATTGGTAATGAATATTGAACTGCAGTAGACATTTCTTGCATAGTCATCAGTACTGAAGCTTCTCCAGCTATATCAACAACCAATTTGTCTGGATGAGCAATTTGTACTCCAACAGCAGCTGGTAACCCGTAACCCATTGTTCCAAGCCCTCCTGAAGTCATCCATCGATTTGGTTTATCAAATTTATAGTGTTGGGCTGCCCACATTTGATGTTGCCCAACTTCAGTAGTTATATAAGTATCTTTACTTTTTGTTAATTCATATAATCTCTCTATGGCATACTGTGGTTTTATAGTTTCATTGCTATTTGGATAATTAAATGATTTTATAGATCTCCATTTTTCGATTTTCTCCCACCATTTTGAAATTCTTTGTTTATTGGATTTCATAAAATTCGGTTTTATTTTTTTAATTTCTTTCACTGTTGAACTTATAACTTCAGCTACATCTCCAATTATTGGTAAATCTACTTTAACATTTTTGTTTATTGATGAAGGATCAATATCAATGTGAATTTTTTTTGAATTAGGAGAAAATTCATCTATCTTTCCCGTTATTCTATCGTCAAATCTAGCACCAATATTGATCATTAGGTCACAATCATGCATAGCATTATTTGCCTCATAAGAACCATGCATCCCTAACATTCCTAAGAATTGACTATCGTCACCTGGAAAAGATCCTAGTCCCTGAAGAGTTGACGTAATGGGAAACCCAGTTGCTCTAACTAACTCTCTAAGTAATTCACTTGCTTTTGGTCCGGAGTTTACAACGCCCCCACCTGTATAAAAAATTGGTTTTGAGGCACCATTCATTAGTTCTATAAATTTTTTTATTTCATTTTTTGTAAATAGATTATGAGATTTACCATTTAAATTTTTCTTTCTCTTTATTTTTTTATAACTGAATTTTTGAAACTGAATATCTTTTGGTATATCAACAAGAACTGGACCCGGTCTTCCAGTGGTTGCTACTTCGAATGCTTTAAATATTACCTTCTGTAAATCTTTAATGTCTTTTACTAACCAATTATGTTTTGTACATGGTCTTGTAATTCCTGTTG
>MDTG01072668.1_pt1 | contig 10113 bp, 10 predicted proteins | sample 811421 | NCBI WGS metagenome assembly MDTG01 (sample SAMN05326645, study PRJNA326480) | marine metagenome | isolation source: seawater | place: Pacific Ocean: South East | collected 2011 | reverse complement strand
ATCACGGTGCTCACACCATCTAAGAACTCCGCCAGTGATAATATTGCTTCTCCGTCCTTGTGCTTCTTGTCCAGTATATTCAATGACTGCCAAGTGCAGATGGTGTGAGTCTTACCCAACTCTTTTCTATCTCCGAAATAAACGCCAACATCGAGACCACAGTTTATATAATCTTCTTCTGTTTGTGTTACTAAACTTTTATTAGGTACAATTACCAATGTGCGACCATGAGGTTCAGCTATATGACTTAGTGTTGCTGTAGTTATAGTTTTACCTGCACCAGTAGCAATTTCTTGTAGACTTTGTGGTGTATTTAAAAAATTATTAACAGCTTCAACTTGATAATCGCGAAGCATTATTAGTTGTCCTTCAGAAGGATGTCCTTGTGGCCAGTGTACATTTTGATCTGCCCAATAACTTTCTGTAATTGGTTCAAAGTTTAATTTTATGGGCTGTCTATTATCTTGTATATCAATAATTTCAACACTATGTTTTGTAAGTATGTCAACAATAGTATCGAGATGATTTACATATCCTGAACCTCCTATGCCAAAAAAAGCAACCTTGCCGTCCCAACGACCAAGTTTATACTGCGGCATATATCTAGCATACGGAACTTCAAATTTGAGAGCGTTAGCTATTTTCCTTCGTATATCTACTGCAAGGCCTTCTAGCTTGATATTAACTTCATCTTCTATAATTAATTTGCAACTTGGCATTTATATTTTTTCTACATCTCTATGAAATGGACTTATATCTGTGTCGTAATGTATTATTAAATCACATTCATTTAAATAAGTTCTTAATTTAGGATTACTCATTTTACTTCCTGAAAGCACAACTGCTCGTGGTCGCCATGCACTTGCGAGCAATGGTTTTGGAATCTTATCACTACTAATATAAACAACTTTGCTTGAAATGTCAAGTGGTGAATTAAGTTTTTTATCTTTTATATAATTATTAGTTTCTTGTCCTTCAGCTGTGTTATTGTCCTCTCTAAATAGTACACTAAAACTATCTGGTTGAAATATACCTTTAAATGTTTCATAGAAAGGATGTATGTCGTTCAATTTAAATTTATCATTACACACAACTAGAATTGGATATCTAAATAATTCTAATAAAGTTTCAGCAAGCATATTGTAATTGTATGTAGTCTTATTAATAAAAATTTGGATACTAGATCTACGTATTACTTTATTTGTAAGTGCATTAAGTCTTTTAACACTTTTATGTAAATCGTCTTCATCTATATGTTCTACACCATAAATATTTTTTCTATCTGCAAAAATAGGTAAGTTCTTTTGGGTAGGTTCACCTATATCTTCTATCATAACATCAATTGCTTTACGCGAAAAATTACGTAATTTTAATCCATATATTCCAGGCACATGATCTTTTTTATTATTGTACATTTGTAGTAGTTCCTTATATACGTGTTGTACACTTTCCTCTACTTCAAAATGTTTACCTTCAAGAAGATTCATTACTTGAAAAATAGTTTGTTCATCGTAAGGAAAGTAATGTATTTTTGTTTCCCTGTCATATGCCTTTTCTTTTGTCCTAGTTTTTTCTAAAAGTTCTATTAATTTTTTGTTAAATGTAAACCTTATAGCCAAACAATTATCGCCTTTGTATTCTACTTTACGTACCCATTTGCTTCTATCTATCTCTCTAAGAGGCATACGTAAATTTTCAAATGTTGTTTTGTCAATACCAAATTCATATAAAATGTTGTAGTAATCATTACATTTAACAACTGCAAGATCATATTGTCTGTCAGTCAAAGGTATACCACGAACAACTTGTCTACCTAAACTTTGTATTAAATTTACATCACTTGAATTTAATTGTTCAAGTTTTACTTCATACACTTGATCAAATCCGGATAGTATTTCTAAACATCTCTCTATTGTATTTGACTGTTTCATACTATTATAATAACTGATTATAGCTTAGAAGTCAATCGATTAAATGCAATACCTTGAGATATTTCTTCTAACGTATATTCCGTCCACACATAATTATTCACCCAATCTTCTCTTTTAAAATATTTTGGATTCTCAATACTTGATAGGTTTTTGTTTGCTACTAGGTATGCTAAACTCTCTGGCCCTGTAAATGCGGGTATACCCTTTATTATAGCTTGTGGCCCTGGATTACTAGACCAACTTATTACTGCCCAAGCATTTGAAGGATCAAAATCAAAATCGTCATAGCTTCCTTGTATATGCATTGGACTTACCCTTGATACATTTGTCCATTCATGTTCTATTGCTGGTAACATATTTCTTGGGTGTGGTCTAACAATTATTTTTCTTCCGGTGTGGTTCCGTAATGTATCTATCACATCACCTATCCATCGTGTGACAGAAGGCATCATACGCCATTGATGACTCTTTTCATGTTGACAACAAATTACAATAGGACCGTCTTCATTACGTTGCCATTCTTTTAATTTTATGCCTAGTTTTTCAGCTCTTGTAGAATCTTGACCCATGTCGCCGAAGTATGCTTCACCATTGATGCCGTTTAATGCTACTTTCCAAGTTTCGCCTCTTTTGATTCCGCCTACTTCAAGAACAATAACGCTCTTTCCTTTACTACGGAAATCATCCCAGACTTTTTTGTTTTGTGCCATTCTACCATGCCATAACACACTCCAAATTACTGCTACATCTGCATCTAAAGAATTATGTACCACAGTACATCCTGCATTGATTAAACTTTTTTCAAATGCCGCAAACACAGGTTTACTGTTCATTGCGCCATTATCTGTCCATAAACTAAAAATCATGCGTAAATACTCCAGTACACTATTTACAAAGGAATTACAATGAAGCAAATAACTGTGGTTACTACATTTCATAAGCCGGGATTAGAATTGTACGGACAGCGTTTTTTAGACAGTTGGGCTGATCATGTGCATCCTGATATAAAATTAAAAGTATATACTGAGAAGTGTGCTCCTGTAAATCCAGATGAAAATTCTATTAGTATTATTCCTGCAGAACATGTATTAGAAAAATTAGAATTTTTTAAAGAAACATGGAAAAATGATCCTAAAGCTAACGGAATACCACCACAAAATATAAAAGCAAGACGTCCAAGAGATCATCATAAAAAATTTAAATGGGACGCAATTCGTTTTGCAAACAAGACATATGCTGTATTCGATGCGGCTACTAAAGCAGAAGACTGGTTAGTATGGATGGATGCAGATACTGTGGTGCATAGCTACTGGGATATCAAAGACTTTTCATCTTTACTACCCGATGACAAATGGCTTACATATGTAGGTAGAGGAAAAGGTTCACAAACTTGGCCAGAGTGCGGCTTTTATGGAATGAACTTAAAAGATCCGGTATGTCAAGATTTTTTACGTGAATTTGAAAGAGTATATGAAGATGCCGAAAACGGAATATTCTTAATGGAAGAATGGCATGATAGTTTTGTGTTTGGGCAAATATTAAACCGTATGAAACAACAACATCCTAATGTTTTAGATTACAGTGAACATATGTATTTAAAAGAAGCTAAGACAGGAGGTGGTGGACATCCATTAATTAACACTGAATTAGGTAAATGGATTGACCATATGAAGGGTGATCGTAAGAATCAAGGCAAAAGTAAATCTAGTGATATTATGGTGAACAGGACAGAAAATTATTGGCGTACATAATTACGCATAAATTCCCATGCTTCGCCGCTACGTAGCTCTTCAAATTTCCAATGACACATAGCAAGTGTTTCAATCCATTCCTGCCTATCAAACATTTTCGGATCTTCTAAACGTTTTAATGTTGTATTTGATACATGGTGATACTGACTATAATTAGGATCAGGGTCCATAGCAAATACAGGTATTCCTTCAATCAAACTTACTACTCCAGGACTTGAATTATAAGTGACAACTGCCCATGCATTTTGTAAGTCTTGTGTAATAGGTTTTTTCCAAGGACTTATTGTTACATTAGGTTGCTCAAGTTGTAGATACAACGGAACTTTTTTATCTCCTGGATGTCCTCTAACAACAATAGGTCTATCACTAAATTTACGTATATCAGCTATAATTTTTTTAAGCCATTCCATTACTGGTATGTTTCTCATGCTCCAGCCGCCATTACGTTGTAGTGGTATTAATATATGCTCACCTTTTGTTCTATAATCTTTTAACCTAATATTAAGATCAGAACTTAATTTACACCAGCGATTTGGGTCAATATGTTTGTCAAAATAAAAACCTGTATTTTTAAATACACCATCATAACTGTATCTTAGATAATTATGTGGCAAATTATCAGGCTTAGCATACAAAAATAAATTACTATCAGCTATTAGTGTTCTGTTACCCATCGCTTTTTGATGATCTACTACTCTTGTACGCAACTTTAAATGAGGTAAATCTTTACCGTTAGGATGGGTAAACCCCTGTAAAAGTGCTACATCACAATCTACTATATTCATACCTGTATGACAAATGCCAAGGTCACCAACGTGGTTGACACCATTAACCATATATTGTAAAATTAAAGGCTTTTCTTTATTGTTATTCTGAGGTGGGATGCCACTCAGGTAACTCACAAGTTTCATTTACTGTTCTCCAAGCAAACCCACTTTTCATTTCCTCGGTAGTAAATTGACAATATGCTAAATTACTAATCCATGCTTCCATAGTTTCTCTATCAGGAACTCGAGGTGCGTCAATGTTTTGTATCTCAGTTTCGGCGACTACACTAGCCGCATTATTACCTAACACTAAAGCTGGTTTACCTTCCATAAGTGCTTCGCAAGCGGCTATGCTGTTATACGTAACCAAACAATGCACATCATTTGCCAAAGCATCTTGTATAGTATCTGTACTAATCCTATCGGTTCTACTTGGCTTGAGTCTTATCTCTATTTCTCTATCAGTATACTTTTTAAGTTCTTTGACAGTTCTTGCCACCCACTCATCTAAATTTTCTCCCCATACTGTCATAACTTTTACGCTAGGGGGACAAATCAATATTTTATTTCCTGGTGAGAATTTTTTGAATCTGAATCCAAATTTCCTAGCTCTATCCATAGGACGTAGTTTGATTGGACCTGTATACTGTAATCCATTTTTTGTAATCCTATGTAGATACTTATTTTTAATATTTCCTAAGTATCCTGTATCTATTGCATAATATGTCCTGCCAGTTTTCCAACAATAATGAAGAGCTTTTCTACTGCCGCCGCCCAATCCTCTTATAACCAATGCACGATCTGTATCTTTTTCTCTATCCCAATTACTACATACTCCGCCTGATCCTTTTACAAAAGATGCAAGTATAGGATCAAAAGGTAATCCTTGCGAATTAGCAAATCCTCCTGTACTATCTATAGCCGCAATTTTTTCACTCATAAGTTTATCAGCCCTTTCTTTAATAATGTTAAATGTTTTACCATAATAATTTCCTTCTGGATCAATAGTTGCTTCAACCATACTTGTTAGCATGTCTTCATGTTCAGGACTTATATTATACAATGGACCATCTGGCTTTATCTGTTTTGCTTCTTTATTCTTTTTCCTTAAATATTGTTTTTCTGCTAATAACCAATCAACAGCATAATCACATCTTTCATACTCTTTGAACCAAGGACCTCCTTCTGTATAATGTAATGCCTTTGGCGCTCCGTCTTGCGGTTCTTTGTACCAATCGGTTAACCAATTCCATTCATGTGATAACACACCAATATCACTATCATCAAGCCAACTAAATCTATGTAGGAATTGTCCTGTTGTGTCTGGATTATTTACAAGTTCTTTAGTTACTGACCTATTACTTGGATGTCCACAGTTCCAAAGAACCATACTTGACCAATTTTTTCTTGGATAGATATGTTGTTCTTTACCATCCATTTTTGTGCCTGCTTGTGGGGTATAATCATGTTGGGCACACATAACTGCATATCTATCATCTTTCAATTGAAACAATTTTCTAATATCTGTAGTAAACAAAAAGTCACAATCTATAAACAATGCCCATCCATTGAAGTTACAAAGATGAGGTATTAGAAATCTACTAAAAGTAAATTCTGTACTTGCTAATGGATCTACATCACGTGTGTAATTTCCTTCTTTGATAAGGTCTTTTAATTTTAACGGATGTATTTCTAATTGTTCAGGATATTTGCACGTTTGTTCTATACTATGTTTAGCAACCTGATAGGCTATATCCTCTCTACTGTCGTATCCTATAAAAACTTTAATTCTATAACCGCTCAATATCTTCCTCCACGCAATTTGTCCCGTATTGTATTTCAACAATTTTTAAGGGTTTATCTGTTTCATTTGCTAATTGATGCCATTCGTGACACGGAATATGCAAACTTTGATGTTTTGTATATATACCACGCAACTCTGCATCACTACTTACATTCAGAGTATATACATGGGCAGTACCTTCACTAACAAACCAATGTTCACTTCTTTCTTCATGTCTTTGCATACTAAGTCTTTTTCCAGGCTCTACAGTAAGTTCTTTTACTTTTACTCCTGGACCATTTTGATGTAACACTCTATAATACCCCCATGTCCTTACAGTCTTAGGTTCTTTCCATTCTTGTAATATCCAACTCGAAGAGTTTTTTTTGTTATCTCCGCCTACTCCCCATGCAAATTCAACATTTGCATTTTGAGCATACATATCCTGTTCTGGAACATTGCCAGGCTTGCGATCACCACCATTTGCAAAAATAACTCTTGTGTTCATACCGTTTACAGATAATACATGATGTATTGCGCCGCAAGCATCATTAGATTCTGCATCACCATAACATATTGCAATACTATCTACCATTTTTAAATTACGAATAATAGCTAGCCGCTCGTCATATGGCATAAATGCTTGTCCTTTTTTACGCACAAGCCATTCATCTGAATTTAAACCAACCCAAAGTTCATCGCCTAGTTTTTTAGCCGCTTTAAAGTATTCAATATGTCCTGAATGTAACGGATCAAATCCGCCTGTTACCAATACGATGCGTTTCATATTGATATTTATATACGTATTTAATGATAGTGTTTAAAGACTGGCGTCTTCCATGCCTGCAACACGTAGTTTTGTAATATTTGTTATTTGCCATTGCTTTTGGTCAAGTGCTTTTAACACGCCTAACCATTTGTTACGTAATAAAGCAAATTCGTTGATGATTTTTTCATAATCAACTACATCAGCTTCACCGTCTACATATCTATCAACATCTCTACTAGACAATGCACGTTGATAGTTTTCAAGATATTTTTTAAAATATGAACTACGTAATCTACGTAGTTCAATATTTAGGTAATTGAGTATCGCTTCAATCTCTTGTAACTGATTAAAGCGATGCTCAACAATACCAGGCATAGACGCAGAAGCACGTTCTAAGTTACCGCTAAGTTTACATTCTACTTTTGCTTCTTCAAGTTCAGCTTCGAAAAATGCAACAGCATTAGGTATCTTACCAACATCTCTACTTACTTCTGAGTACCAACCCATTTAGTCTTCCCACTCGTTATTGTAGTCATCGTCGTCGTCCCAGTCATCATCTAGATAGTAATTAATTGCACTATCTAATTCAGTACAGGAACCAAGTGCTTCACGGAACGACTCATCACTTGTGCCATAATCAGCACAAATATCAACATAACGTTCAGCTACTGCTTCAATTTTTTTTGTCTCAATTGATTCTTTAAACACCATCCAGATGTCTACAATTTGACTTTCGTCCATATTCTACTCCTCAGTAATCTCTTCACGCACTACTTCTTCATCAGCAGTTTCCTCGGTATTTACCTTTGTCTGCTCTTTTATAAGGTAGTCTGACATTACTTTGTTAAGTAGTTCTCCAGTCCATTTTTTACGGTAATCTAATAAATCTTCACCGTCGAGTGTTGTATATGCAAGTCTATTGCCAGACTTTACAATAAGTCCTTTTTTCTCAAACAACTCAAGTAATCCACTATAAGGATTCATACCTGTTTCGTATGGAATCTTAACTTGCACACCTTCGAAAGGTTTTGCATAACGTGTTTTCATCACTTTGCAACCTGCTCGAATTCCACGCACTTCGCTTATCTTATTGCCATCTTCATCTTCTTTCAGTTTTAGCTTTTTCATTGCTACAACTATTGAAGATGCATAGATAAAGCCTTGTCCACCTGATATTTTATCATCTGGATCAAACATATCTTGTGATGCATATGTGTGATTTGTACATACAAGTCCTACGTTATGCGAGCCAATCATATTTACTGTGTTACGTACAAGTGAAGTCAATGCCTTAGGCTTACGACCCATATCACCTTTCATATCACCCTTGTTAAACTGATCAACATCTGTAGGTGTTAGTAACATACCTAAACTATCAATCACAAACAAAACTTTAGGACGTTCTTCTTCGTTCATTGCTCTGTAGTCTACCATAAATGTCGATATAGTTTTTGCTACATCGTCAATCATTGACATGTTAAGTTTAAGTAACTTTTCTTCTGATGTATCAACATCAAGTGCGTGGAGCCAGGATTCATCAAGTGCGTTTTCTGAATCAATAAGAACTACAAAAATGCCTTGATCTTGTGCGGCTTTAACAATATTGCCTGCACAAATATAAGATTTGCCTGCTCCTGACTCGCCTGCAAATACTGTTACCTTACCCATAGGAACACCTTTATTAAAGTCTCCTGAGATAAGATAATTTAGTGCAAAGTTGCCTGTACTGATCCAGTCTGTGGGATCATTAAACCCTGCACTCATACCTGTAATAGATTTAGTTAGTGAATTCCGAAACTTTGTCGGATCAAATGCCTTAGTCGCCATAATACCTCCTGTTAAAAAGTACCTCTACTAACGTTTGGAACATTGACAGCCATCGGCAATGAATCTCTGTTCGCGATTTAGTTAGTAGAGGTGCTATATCTTACTGACCTTGTCTTGCACGAATCATTGCTAAAATGTCTTGTGCATTACCTTCTGCGGGCGTTGCTTCTGCTGGTGCAGTTACAGGCGCCGCTGGAGCTACCTCTGCTACTGGAGCAGGAGTTGCCTCTGGTGCCGGAGCAGGAGTTGGCGTTACCGAAGGAGCACTTTTGCTCACTGCGGTTGCTTGCGAACTTGCCGCTTTATTCGGATCACCAGTTCTTGCCTGCATACCCGCTGGACGGAAGTATTGTCCAAACTTTTCTGCATCATATGCTTCGCCGTCGACTGACGCTTCAAACATTTCATGCATTACTTTAAGTTCAACTTCTCCAGGCTTTTTAGGAAGATAATCACCTAGGTTATATAACCCGTGTGTATTTACAGCATTCATTTCAGAATCTCCAAGTGGACGCTCTCTACGTGCCCAATTAGATGTTGAGTAGTCTGCATAACCGCCTTTAGAAGTTTTGTTAAGACGGAAATCAACACCAGCAGTATAATCTGTTGGTAGTTCCTCCATATCCGGATCCATAAGAGCCTGCTTGATGATTTGAAAAATCTGCGGACCAATTATAAATCTACGTATTGGATTTTCTGGTGTAGAATCTTCTGATAAGGGATTATCAATTACAAAACCTTGGAAAATATAACTTCTTTTCTTCCAATATTTACGACCCATGTCTTCTAAACTTGCGTCTTTGAACCAACCACGTACTTCATTCAAAATGTTGCACGTCTCACCATACATTTCCATACAAGGAATTTGTACCTGTACAGGACGTGAGTCAGTCTCACCTTTTACTCCTGCAAAGGGAAGTTTGATTACCAAACGTTCTTGCCAGAAAAATGTGTTATCTGCATTTCCATCAGGAAGGAAACGGAGTGTTGCACTCTCGCCTTCTTTAATATTCCAAAATGGGTAAATGCTATTATCACCACCACCTGATGATGTATTTGAAGAGCGACTCTCTTGTTCTTTAAGTTTCGCTCTGATCTCTGCTAACGATGCCATTATATGCCTCCTATTGTTGCCTTTAGCTTGTGCCTTTATTCATATAGCACATTATGTACTATACGACATTATATAGCAGAAGTCAACCACTTTCTGCTAAATTCTTGAAATTATTTTATATTCCTGCTATTCTACGGATATCTTCTAGTTCTTTTGTGCTCTCGCCCATTT